>Ga0315280_10003623_pt1 | contig 23549 bp, 18 predicted proteins | sample YL17G06_40_MG_FD_203697 | JGI IMG/M metagenome (GOLD analysis project Ga0315280, IMG submission 203697) | Sediment microbial communities from Yellowstone Lake, YNP, Wyoming, USA - YL17G06_40 | ecosystem: Environmental > Aquatic > Freshwater > Lake > Sediment | place: USA: Wyoming | collected... | reverse complement strand
TGAAAAGGGATTTGAAGGTAATCTATGACAAGCCTAGAAAGGGCGATATAAAGAACAATTATGGAGATCCATCGAAAGCGGAGGAAATCTTGGGGTTTAAAGCTAAGATAAGTCTGAGAGAAGGGTTAGAACGATTGAGAAATAGCTACTCTAATTTTTGTTCTTCAACTTAGAGAAACGGTTTTCAAGAGTTTTGGTTATATTTTGGGAAGCGCGCGAGAAAAAACTGAAACTTCGACATGGACTCACGATTCTAAGAAGGATTATAGCAGAAAGCATTAATCGATCTTGAGTTGAAAAGTCGTTCAGTTAACGAAAGTTGATCGTAATTTTAATCCATGAGTTGTGTGAAGATTTTGAGTAGAGAAAGCTTAAGGGTTGCCGTTATTGGATTGGGTAAGATGGGGATACTGCATGCTAGTATTTTGAATACGTTGCCTGATGTTCAGCTTACTGCGTTGTGTGACAAAAGTGCTATGATTCGAAAGTTTTGTAAAAGGGTGTTTGAGGGGGTTCATTTGGTGGGTGATGTGGAGGAGCTTTCTGATTTACGTCTCAATGCGGTTTACGTAACAACACCGATATCCTCTCATTTTTTTGTTATTAAGACTATATACTCAAAGGGAATAGCACGTAACGTGTTTGTAGAGAAAACGCTTGCATCAAGCTACGATAAAGCGAAGGAGTTATGTCGGTTAGCTCAAAGTTTTGGAGGTGTTAATATGGTTGGTTATCAAAGAAGGCTGAATGTTAGCTTTAGGAAGGCTAAGGATCTGCTGACTCAAGGAACTATAGGAGAAGTAGTTTCTTTTAATGCGTATGCTTACTCATCTGATTTGTTAGGGAGTAGGAAAAACTCTAAAACATCAGTGTTTAGAGGGGGTGTTCTTAGGGATTTAGGCGCCCATGTCGTGGACTTAGCACTATGGTTCTTCGGCGGCTTGACGGTTGACTCAACTAGGCTGGAATCGGTAACTGAGAGAGATTCTGAAGATTCTGTATACTTCAAAGTTAAGGGATCGAATGGCCTACGAGGAGAGTTTAACATATCGTGGTGTATGGAAAACTATCGCTTACCTGAGTTTGGGCTGCTGATTAAGGGTTCTAAAGGGTTCATGAGAGTAGATGAGGATAAGGTGGAGTTAAAACTGGATAATGGGAAATCATCTATGTGGTATAGGCATGACCTTAACGACAACGTGGATTTTCTGCTTGGAGCACCAGAATTTTCCCGTGAGGACAAGTGCTTCGTTAAGTCGGTGTTAGAAGGTTGTAATGCGGAACCCAGTTTCTGTACTGCTTCTAAAGTTGACTACATTATTGACCAAGTAGAACATGGACCTGGCTAAAATGAGTAACGAAAGGAAAAAGGTGTTGCTGGTGGGTGATAACCCGTTCCATGGTATAAGTCATCTCTCACAAGAGCGGGCTAGAGTTAGAGGTGATGCGATAACCCATGCAGAATACGCTGCTAAGTTGGTTATGACTTCCCTTGAGAACGGGGCTAACGGCTTCATGTTCTCGGTTAGTGACATGACTCTTTCAATACTTCGAATGATTCGTGAAACTGGAGGAAGTGAGCGCCTAAGACTTTATGCTATTGTACCGTACGCTTATGAATACGTTAGACTAGTTACTCAGATAGGCGTCCTTGGATTAGCTAAAAATTTTGCGAAACAAATAGCAGTTTCAGGAAATGTTAGAGCAATTGCGATGGGTTTGAAGGGAGTTATAAGAACAGATCCTGTAGCACTTATGAAGACATATCTCACTTATGAAATCTCTAGGATAAAATCTTCAGCGGGTAAACAAGCAAATCTACGCTCTGTGTTGCTTCATGAGATAATAACCGATATGGCTCTAGCCCTTAACTTAGATGGGCTCTTCATGGCATATATAGACTTCATGTTAGAACTTGGAATAAGACCAGGGTTTGAAACCCGTAATTTCGCTTACTTAGTAAATAAATTCAGAGAGTGGGATATAGATTTCCGTGAAATAATAATTGCGACGCCCTTCAATAAAGTAGGATTTCAAATGAACCCCTCCAGAACAGAATGCGAGAAAGCCTTAGCAAAACTCCCTGGACTCAACACAATAGCAATAAGCATCTTAGCAGCTGGATACATTAAGCCTTCGGAAGCAATAAACTATCTACGAAGTCTGCCCAACCTAAAAGGTGTTGCTGTGGGTGTATCGAAAGAAAGCCATGCACGTGAAACATTCAAATCTCTTAAAGAGAGACTTGAATGAAATCGTCTACGCTTTGGTGTGGATGCAAGCTTTAGGTTTTTGAAATGAATGTTCTTTTTGTGACCAGAGAGTATCCTCCCTTTGAGGTTGGAGGGGTTGCAAGACATACCTTCTACCTAGTTAAGAACCTTGCTGAGTTGGGGGTTTCTTGTAAGGTCCTATCCTTTGGCGATCCGAGCTCTTCTTATAACGGTGTCATGTTCGTCCAACCTTCTAGTTCCATTATCAGTAAATTAAACCGTCCCTTAGCTATGGATGCGATGATTCCCTTTGACATAATACATCTCACTACGGTTGCAACTAGTTTAATCAAGAATGAGGGGTTTGACGTTATTCATGTTGAGGAACCTTATGTTGGTGCGTTTGTTAGGCATAGGAGAAAGGTAACTACGGTTCATGATACTAGTTATGGGGAGATTAAGTCGATACTCCGTCATCCTTGTGGCTTTCCTAATTTTAAGCGAGCTGCTTTCTATGCTTCACTAGGATCTTACTTAGAGTTGATGTGTATAGCTTCAAGCAGAGCTGTAATCGTGCCCTCTTTGCAAGTTAGAAGGGAGTTATTAAGAGTCTATAGGGCCCCTAAAGAGAAAGTCAGGGTTATTAGAAATGGTGTGGAGCTTCCCGAATTACCTAGATCAGTGGATAAGGCTGAGGCTAAACAAAGGCTTGGGTTATCTCCCGAGAAGCTGTTAATTTTTACTGCTGCGCAGCATATTGCTAGGAAGCGCCTTGACGTACTGGTGAATGCTGTTAGGTTACTGCGTAAAGAGAGGGTGGAAGGTTATCACGTGGTCATCGCGGGGGATGGGCCTCTTAGACCTTACATAATTAATCTTGTGAAAAAGAGTGGTCTTGAGCGAGTTATTGAACTCCCAGGGTGGGTATCGCAAAAGCGGCTTAGTCTGTACTATCAGGCAACTGATATCTTCGTGTTAACCTCTGAGTATGAAGCTGGACCCATATCTCTACTAGAAGCAATGTCTTTTGGTGCCGCTGTTGTTAGCTCGAGGATATGTGGCTTTCCAAGGCTTATGCGCGATGGTGTTGACGGTCTTCTTTTTCCGGTTGGCGATTATTGTATCCTCAGCAACTGCATAAAAAGGCTTTTGAATGATGTTTCATCGCGTATGAGGATGTCGACTTCAGCCAGGCTTTTTGCTGAGAGGTTTGACTGGAAGAGTGTGGCAGAAGATACTAAGAATCTTTATGAGAGTTTGTTCTGATTGGAGACGCTCAAAATAGTTCAGGTCGTCCACGCTTTTCCACCCTATGTTTGCGGGCTATCGCATGTAGTCGGAGTGGTATCGAAAAATCTTGTCGCACGCGTGGTAATACGTTTGCGATAAGTTCCCTAATGAGTAGAACTGCATTAAAGTATTCAAGAAAATAGAGGTTTTCTCTTGCGTATTGGTCTTTGTTCTCTATTTGACTATCCGTGGGGTGGTGGAGAAACACACGTAAAGCAGTTATCTGTTTTTCTCACTAACTCAGGCCACAAAATCTGTCACTTTTCTGCATTTAATAAGCACCCTGAAATTAAGGGAGGAGTCATACGAAGTGTATTCCATCTTTCACGAAAACCGCTAATTGAGGATTTGTTTTATGATTTTGGGATACTTTACTACGCTCTACGTCTTCACCGTTTTGCTTCGCAGAAGAAAATCGATGTGCTTCACTTTCATTATGCAGACTTTATCCCAACATCTATTCTTTTAAGGAGTCTCGATAAGGTTCCAGTGGTGGTTACTTTACATTGGTGTCCATTGGATTACCCTCAAGAACTAGCTCGTATGTTCTGGCATTCAAATATTTTTCCTGTACACCAGCATCTGATGTTTTGTCAGGGCGTTAGGAGCGCAACGAAAGTTATCAGCCCAAGCAAATACATTGCAGATATTGTTGAAAGAAAATGTGGAGTACGCCCCATAGTCATTCCGAATCCGATCTGCTTACAGGACTACGAATGCCTTCCTGCCCGGGAAAAGACACGTGAAACTCTTGGTTTAGATGCAAAAGATATCGTAGCTATTTATGCGGGACGCCTAGACCCGGTAAAAGGGCTGATTTACTTAGTTAAAGCCTTCACAAATATTATTACAGAGTGCCCTTTAGCTAAGTTATTAATTGCAGGGACGGGCCCTTCAAAGGACGAACTGGAAAATTTCGTAAAGGCGATGCATTTAAAAAATATTATATTCACAGGTTATTTAGAAAAACACCATCTTCACCAGCTATTGGCAGCTGCTGACGTATATATCTCACCGAGTCTTTATGAAAATTTTAGCATGGCCATACTTGAGGCGCTCGCGTCGGGCTTGCCAATAGTTGCCACAAACGTGGGAGGAACACCGGAAATAGTCGAGAATGGAAAGAATGGATTTCTGGTTTCCCCGAAGAATCCGAATGCACTTTCAGACGCTGTACTGAGAATAATCTTTAATGAGCGCATACGGCAAAAGTTTAGAAGAAATAACCAAATAAAAGCTAAAAAATACTCAGCCGATGTTATTTTTCCTCAGATATTAAACATTTACAATGAAGCACTATCTGCACATCAATAACCTAACAATTTTGACGTTAACATACGAGTTTCTCCAGGGTGTCCTTATGGTGAGCCCATGAACATCAGGGAGTTTTATGAGAAATTAGCCAAGATTAGGATGCTCTAGTAAGCCTTCGAAAAGCTCTACTTATTCTTGGCTGAAGCTGAGAGGAAATATACTACGAATGATGAACCCCCTCAATCATGAGCTGATTCTTGATGTAGGTATGGGAACGGGCGAAAACATAACTAACTTAGTTAAAAAATGTGATTGTACGATTGTTGGACTTGATATATCTAAGACTTATTTATGCTGGTTCAGGAACAAAAGCGGGAAAGAGCATTTAACAAGTAAATTAGATTTCATACTTACAGACGCAGTAGCCCCACCTTTTCGAGAAAAGATTTTATCAAAAATCTTATGTTCTGAAGTTATTGAACATCTTTTCAACCAGAGAAAACCTTGCTTCAAATGCGTTTATTCTAAAAGACGGCGGCTATGTAGTGATGATAACAACAAATAAATTCAATCCACTTAACATCATTGTCAACCTCGGCAAAAGTATTATTACCAAGTTTTTTCCAAAATTGTGGCATAAGTTAAAAGGAAGCTTCACCTTAGATGCTGAAGCAAGAGAATATATGGAATCCTTTGGTTTTTTCAAGAACATGTAAATGAGCTTTCAATCTCAGAACTGAAGTTCTTTTTGAAAAAATTTGGGTTTAACATTTTAGAGGTCAAAGGAGTTTGCTTACCTCATCATTTTGCTTATCCAATATTAGATCGTTATAACTATTTGTATAAGTCTCAGGTGAAACTAGATGAGTTGCACTTCCCCCCTGACTACTTTAAATGGCAGTTTATAATAAAAGCAAAAAATCAGAAGCTTTTGACATAGGCTGCGAACTATCATATATCTGGAGACATCATTTCAATGCTTCATTAGGAGACGGTCGATGTGAAAAGGAAAATAATTGTCTTGCAGCCTAATTACCCATTTGGGGGAGTAGAGAAGCAAACGATCTTACTTGTTGATTATCTGATACGGAAAGGTTGGGATACAACAATCATATCTCAGAAACCAGGAATGATTCCAAGAGTAGAAAAGAAAGCGGGCATGACAAGAATCTACATTCCCTATTATGCCGCAAATTATCTTTCTCTTTTAATCTATGTTGTATTGTCACTGGTTCTAATACTTTTCTTTGTTTTGCTTAAAGGTGTCAAGGTTGTACATTCGCAACTATCCCTCAGAAGTTTTTTTGTTGCTTCGCTATCGCGAATTTTGTTTGGAGCAATGTTTGGAATAAGGACATCTGACAGTTTTGCAGGTGATGAGCTTAATATGGGTATAAGAAAAGTTTTCCCCTTATTCCGTCGAAGTATTGACTTTTTTGTGGTTTTATCAGAAAAAATGCAAAGAAGGCTTATGGCTTTGGGCGTTGAAAATTCTAGAATAAAAATTATTCGTATTGGTGTTGAAGATTTTCTTGTTGATAAAAGTATTAGTTCATATTGTAGAGTTCAAAACATAGAAAATGGCGTGTTACGTATAATATTCGCGGGTAGGTTAAGTCCCGAAAAGTGTGTTGACAAGTTGATTTATGCATGCGCGTCTCTTAGAAAAAAACAAATAGATTTCACACTGAAAATAATAGGTGATGGTCCAGAAGCAAACAGATTAATTAAACTTACCAAACACTTACATTTAACGCATAATATCTGTTTTCTCGGGTTCCTACCACTTAACAGAGTTTATGAAAAGATGCTTGAATCGGATATTTTTGTTCTTCCATCGCAGACCGAAGGTCTTCCCAACGCATTGCTTGAGGCAATGGCACTAGGTTTAATTGTAATCGCAACGCCGGTGGGAGCTATTGACGAGGTCATTAAGCATGGGAATAATGGTCTTCTTCTACAAGTAAATAATGCTCAAGAAATTGAGAAAGTACTTGTAAACTTGTTACATCAACCAGAACAAGCCATAAAAATTTGTACTAAAGCAATTGAAACAATCAAAAATGATTTTCTCTTATCTGATATTACTGAGCAATATAATAAAATGTTTGAAAGAATGATTCAGTCAACAGTTTTTAACAAATTAGAAATCGCATGAAACAAAACAGGTTACTTGAATCTTAAGGGCGCGCATGAGGTAGTTTAGAAATTGAAGATCGGTGTATACTCATACTTTCCTTTTCCTACACCAAATTTTGGGCAGAATGTGAGAATGATCAATATCTTGAAATTTTTAGCGAAATCCAATAGAGTTACAGTATATTGTCCCCAATATATTAATAGAAACATACAAAAATTACCTTTTGATTGCATTAGTTCTTTAAATATAAAAAATTTCAACTTTCCATTAACGAACGCGCGAAGGATATATAATGATTTTAGAGTATACCGTTTTCTAAAGAACGAATATAAATCCGGTAGTTTTGATGTTTTACAAGTAGAAAACTCTTTAGGGGCTCTCACCTTAATGAGCAAAAGTAGCTTTCCGAAGGTTGGTATATTTCATGGTAGAGCGCTCAAAGAAATTTCTTATAGTATCCGAAATCAAATTTTACTAGGTAAAGTAAAAAGCTGTCTAGCCCTTCATTTCCTCAAACTATACCTCAATCTAAGTGAGAAAATGTTAGCACGCAAGTCAAATCGAGTAATCGTCACATCAGAACTGGTTAAGGAATATGCAATAGAGCTAGGATCAGATGCAAATAAAATCTTTGTAGCGAGTAATGGGGTCGATTTAAAAGAATATGCAAAATTTTCACATTCAGTATCAAAATATGAACTACGGAAAAAAATTGGGATACCTCAAGATGCTTTTGTTTTCGTTTTCCATGGCTCATTAGAGTTTGACCAAAATATAGAAGCCATAAAAAACATCATTAAAATTAGAAATGATCTTAAAAACTCTAAATTAGATGGTAAAAACCGTTATTTTCTGATTGTTGGGGGTCCGGTAGAAAGGATAAAAACGCTTTGGAAAGAAAACAGAACAAAGATTGATAACGTCCTCTTCACAGGATATGTAGAGGATGTTAAACCTTATTTATTCTCAGCAGATTGTGGAATTGCGCCATATCCAGAACATATTGAGCCAGGAGGCCCGCGAATAAAGATTTTAGAATTCTTAGCTGCTAGATTACCAGTAATAACGACAAAGAAAGGGATATCTGGGATTGAGGAACTTATTTACGATCAACCAATATATTTAATAAACGAGAATCAACATCTAAAAAAGTTATCACTTGAACAAAAAGTTAACATAAGAAAACTTGAGAAATTCGATTGGTCAAAAATAGCGGCGTCGAATGAGAAAATTCTGAAAGAAACCATTAAAAATTAATTTGTTTACAGTGTTTCAGATGATGCCTTGACTTTTTGATGCTTGAATTAAAAAAACTAAATCGAGATTAAAACCGTATGGATTTTCTTAATCACAAATTGATCGATGTCTGAAAGATAAAAAGTACGTTTATTCCTAAAAAGTGAGCATTGAAATGAAAAACCGTATAAAAATCGGGCTAACAATCGATGTAGAGCCTAATATTTCTAAAATAGTATCCAAAACGAATGATAAGTATAGTGGATTAACCAAGGCGATACCCAAGATTTTAGATGTAGTCACAAAACATGCAGTACCAGTTACATGGTTTATAACGCACGATTACTGGAGTAAAATAAATTTAGAATTTCCGTCTCTTGTTGAAAAGATGAATGATAATGGAGAAATAGGCTGTCACGTGCATTTTCGCAGGAAGGAAGAAAGGTATTATTCAGACTATGATTTCCAGATGGAAATTATTGAAAAGGCCACAAGCTCTCTAAGATCTCAAGGCTACGATGTTCGGTCTTTTAGAGGAGGCAACTACTTTTTTGATGAAAACACGTTAAAGGTATTAGAAGAACTGAACTATCAAATAGATAGTTCAGTAGTCCCCGGCTTACACTCTAAGTTGTACCCTGATGTGATAATAAATCACAAAGAATATCTGTGTAATGAGCCCTACTTTCCCTCATACAAAGACCATCGTATGCCTGGCAATTCTAAGATCTTAGAAATCCCACTGTCTATCTGTCCGTATTTCGAGTTCCATGGCAAACTAATTTCAGTATATTTAGGAAACATTCTGAATATGAAAAAGCCGGCAAGGAATTTGTTAAAGAACGTTAAGAAAATAATTCGAATATGGCGTGATAAAAAAAACATTCCAATTGCATTATTAACTGCGCACCCTTGGGACTTTCTTTTTCATATGAAAGAGCGGATACACAGCTTAGAGAAGTTTATAATACAGATTCAAAACCAGTTAAACGCAGAATTCGTTTCTTTAAGCAAGATTAAAAGGGATTTTGTTGCTAAAAATGGCTATGAGTTTAAACAATCGCCATTAATTATAACAAAAAGTGATTTCCATTTCATTGAAAGTCTTTTCAACAAATTGCGCGCGCGCAATTAGTATCATATCAAGCTGAAGTATTGTAGCTCGTAAGATAAAACTCCTCATCTGGTTACTGGTTAGGTGGTTGGATGACCAATGTATTAATTACAAATCATGTGTCGTCACTGAATAAAGGAGATGCGTCTATTTTACGAGTGACAATTGATGTAATTAAAAAAAGTCTAGGATATAAAACTGTTATATATGTATTAACCGAGGCCCCGCCTTACAAGAGCGATTCAACTTCTGGTGTTTATTTCATAAAGAATCCATTTCTTGCGAAGCTTTCTTCATTGACCGATTTACACGCCCATATTAAGGTAAATACTGCTTTCTTTAAAGCTGACGCCGTAATAGTTAGAGGGGGGGACTGTCTAAGCGATGTTTACGGTCAATTGAGTCTCCTCGAAGAAGCCCTCTCCATATGGCCCGCTACGCTTTTGAATAAGCCCTTAAGTTTTATGGGGCACACAATTGGGCCCTTCACCAGCAGCGGTGCCATGTCTTCAGTAGCTGTCAAATTGCTTACGAAGGAGCTTTTAGAGTCTGACCTTATAGTGGTTAGAGAGAAAAAATCAACTCAAGTTCTTAAACGGATGGGCATAGATCAGTCAAAGGTTACCGTCGCTCCCGATCTAGCTTTCCTACTTGAACCTGCTCCTCAGCGTCAAGTAAACGAATATCTTTCAAACTTAATGGAAGGACGCAGATCGGGCCTGCTCCTCGGCGTCAATACTAGCGCCATAATACATCGCTATGGCTTCACCAATGTGCATTCAGAATACAAGAAGTTGCTGTCATATGTTAATCTATTAGCAAAATTCTTAGATCATATTATAAGAAAGTATGAAATAAGTGTGTTGTTCATTCCTCACGTTATACTACCTAACAACGACGATCGGAATATAGCAAATCTTGTACGAAGAAAGATGAAATGTCATAACCACACTTACCTAGTCCGCGATAATTTACCCCCAGAAATGTTAAAGGGCATAATTGGTCGTGTTGATATGCTGATAACCACTCGTATGCATCCCTTAATTCATGCGCTCTCCATGGGTACACCTGCTATCGGCATAGAATACTCATATAAGACGAAAGGGCTTATGTCTCCTCTAGGTTTAAATGACTATGTGCTAAACATTAAGACCCTTACTTTGAGGGAACTGATTCGAAAATTTGATTTCATGTGGCTTAAACTGAACGATATAAGAAAAGACTTCCGTGAAGCGTCGGAAAAAATAATGCCGGAGGCTACTAAGGCCGCAAGACTATTGCATAATTGGTTACGTTCACAAACATAATTTCTTACATTAACTGGAAATGTTTCGGTTATATTTATGGGTGAAGAGACCATTGAATGATCGTAAAAAGTGATCTTTGTATTGTTAAGAGCGAATTATGCCACATACCAAGTTTTAAGAGTCAACCTTGCTCCCTTGAAAGCAATTGTGTTGACAACCGTGTTAAAGAAACCCATAAGGAATTTCTAAGAACGGCGAAAGAATCGCTAAACTGCAACAAGAACAGTAAGGTTGACAACGGTTGTTAGCGTAGAGAGTCGCAGGAATGTGCGTTTTTGGTGACTCACATTTGCCCAAGAAAAATTTGGTGGACGTCTCATATCAGATTAAGCAGAACCAAAAAGGACTGTCGTTATATGATATTAGGCGTCAGAGACGAACGTTGGAACGCTTTATACTCACTCTTTACTTAAAGGCCGCCAATCACTGGAGATTGTTTTTACTTAGGAATAGCCACTTCCGTGAGTGGCTAGTGTGTCCAATGAACTACTGGAGGTCTGTGGAGCTCCCAATCGTACTTAAACTACTTAGCCCTATTCGTGATGAGAGAATACTCGATGTAGGAAGTCCCAAGCTTCTCAGTCTCTTTTTGAGTTTCAGAACCAGAGCAAGAATTTTTGCTACTGATCTTCGCGACTATTTTTTAGATGATTTTATTCAATTCCGTGAGACCTTTGGATTATACAATCTTAAAAGTGAGACCTGCGATGCACGGAAAATGCATTACTTAGACAACACATTTGATAAAATATTTTCGATATCAGTAATAGAACATATTCCGGAAACAGGAGATATTGATGCATTACGTGAGTTTTCAAGAGTTACTAAACCTGGAGGACAAGTTGTTATAACCATCCCTTATAATCGAAACAGCATAACTGAGTATACTAAAGAATCCCATTATTGGATAAAGAAATCGGATAAAGCTTCTTTCTATCAGCGTAGATATTCTTATTCTAGTTTAAAAAACCGTTTGACTCGCCCTGCTGGTTTTAAAATCAAAAATTTATATTTTATTGGAGAAAGACCGATTAAAAAACCTTGCATTAGATCTGATGGAACCTTCATTCATAATTATTTTTTTCTGAATCAATCACCTTCAATCAAATTTCTACGAAAAACTCATATTCCGTACCTTACATATCTTAATTATCGTATATATTCTAATCTTCTCCATTATATCTCAACTGATCCAAACGATCCAAATGTGCGTAATGTAGTACTTGACTTAAAAAAAGACCATTAAGCTAAGTATGGTACCGTGCAAGGATGTATCATCCAAGATTTTTTGTATACCGTAATCGTTCGGGGGTTACTTTTGGTGAAAAGACCTGTGAAAGAAGTTACAAAGCACCCTTTATTTCGCATTCATAATTTATGTGTTGGCTGTGGCGCCTGTGAAGGCGTATGTTTGCAAAATGCAATTGAATTCAAGTTAGGCCCAAAGGATTGCATTTACAAACCTGTGATCGATTTCAATAATTGTACATGGTGCATGCAATGTGCAAAAGTATGCCCATTCATGAATAACTTTTCGGAGGAAAAATCTACTAAAACGATTTATCCACCGATATTAGAGCACCCTAAGTTCTTTACTGGTTTTTCTAAGAATCATGTCATACGGAAAAATGGGGCTTCGGGAGGAATCATTACTGCTCTGTTATTATTCATGCTTGGCGAAAAACTCGTAGATGAAGTGATAATTTCTAAAATGGATAGACAAGGAAGGACAAAAAGTTTTATTACGAATTCAAAAGAAACCATCTTATCCGCTCAGGGATCCATTTATTTTCAAACGTTTACTGGTAAACTCATAAAAGAAGTGCTAAGAAAAAATGATAAAAGATACGCCATCGTCGGGTTACCTTGTCAAATAGAGGCTTTCAAAAGGTCAGAAAACATATTTCCTTCTTTTCCAAGCAAGAACTGTATATATTTAGGGCTAATGTGTAATCATATAAACGCGTTTTGGCATTTGGAATATATTGTAAAGCATTACCTCAAAGAAAATTACGAAGATGTTGTCGAAATATCTCATAGGAAAGGAGCATGGCCAGGCGGCATCACCCTAAAGACAGCACATAAGAATGTCCGCATATCGCTAGATGAGTTTTGGAGAGGCTTTCCCAGTCTTAATTTCTGTTCTCCGCTTGGGTGTTTGTTTTGTGCTGATCATACGAACGTATTGGCTGACATATCAGTGGGGGACGCATGGCTACCCGAAGTCATAAAAAAAGACAAAATCGGCACTTCAATTGTTATAGTTAGATCGAAACGAGGACTGGAGGTTCTAAGAAAAGCACAAAAAGAAAATGCGATAGAACTAACCGAGGTTTCCATCAAAGAAGTACTTAAATCGCAGCCCATAAAAGAAAAGAGGCTGAGAGCTTCCATATGCAGATTAACATTGCGACAATCAATCGTATCTGCTATTAGAATTTATGGATTCCGAAGGACATTGTTGTGTTTGCTACCGTTGTTACATAGTTTAGCGTCTCAGAACCTATTCATAAGAAGACTCCTTATAAATTCTCCAAGAAATCTAGTCATAAACTACGAGCTCCTATACGAAGCATTAAGCAGAGGGTCTTTCTAAGATTTGTGCCATCTGCGGTACACTTCTTCCACAAAATTTACAGTACATAAAAAAATAGAACTGAGCTAGCTAGCAAGAGGAGAAGTTAGAAGTTGAAAATCCGCAAAGATACAGTAATTTTAATCGTTTCAACAATGATTTTCAGTATGTACTGGTTATCGGTTAGTTTGGCTCGTACAGAATATTTGAACAGCAGAACCACCGATCCGTTGGCCATGCTTCACTCGTTGTCTCCATCTTGCCATGTAATGATGGCTCTTTTCGGCGTGCTGTGTTTCGCCTGCGTGCTCTATGGGCTAGGAAACAGATATATACATATTTTATTGTTGATCGAGTTTTCTTTGATGCTTTGGTTCACACCATATTACTTATCCGGTTTCTCAAGAATAACTGATAGTCTATGGCATGTGGGTATCGCAAAACATTTGCCAGAGATTGAGGGTGGGAGTCAAATGATGTTTTCCACTTATTATGAACAGTATCCCAGCTCGTATATTCTCAATTACGCAGCGATGAAGCTCTCAGGTATTGACGCCTTTTTATACGCCCAGTTGATTTATCCCTTATTCTGCATTATTGGCATAGTGTTGCTGTGGTACATATTTATTTCTAGACTTTTTACGCACAAGATCGGGTTCATTTCCACCTTGATTGCGATAATAGCACCATTCTCCCCTGAGGTCCACATATCTCCTCATTCATTAGGTACTCTGTTAGTTTTAGTTTCAGCAATACTTCTGGTCACTTTTAGAAATAAGAAGAGTAAAATCATTGGTCTTCTATTAACCTTTACATTAATCACCATCCACCCGATATCCCCATTAATCTTATTGATTTTTATAGTAGCGCCATATATTATCAAAATGTTTGTTCGTAATGTTAAAATACGCTGTTTCCGTTCGGGAATACTCGCAACCCTTTGTGGGTGGTTTGGCTGGGCGTTTTTTTATGCCACACCAACCGGGACCACTATAGCTCAAAGCATTTATAACATTGTGACGCTGAACTTCGCTATGCAAGTCGAAATGATTGGAAGAAAAGCAACTCATACAGCAGTTTATGTATTCCCGGAAATTTCTGTCCTTACTAAAATACTGTTTTACAGCTACCTCATTATCCCTTTGATATTTTTTGGTTATGTAATTATTGGCTTAGACTTAAAGCAAGGAATAAAGAAGGTGTTTCTGCAAATAGGAGAAAGGCTGCGTTACGAAAAGTTGTTAATGCTGTCTATAGCTTTCTTATGTTTAACATTCTCATTTGCTTTTGTGTTTAGTGGTGTCGAAGTTGCTGAACGCGCGTTTTACCTTTGGGAACGAGCTTTTTTCTATTTTATTTTAGCACTAAGCGCATATATCGGTTCAAACATACTAACCAAAAGAATTCGTCCATTACACCAAAAAAAATGGATTTATGCAAAGGTTTTTATGATATCCTGGTTTATTTTCGTTGCATCAACATATCCAATAATAAATTATGTGGACGAAGCTTTTCAATCGTATCCCCCATCTGAAGGTATTGGGATGAGTTTCCTCCAATCTCGTGCTCAATTAAACGGAAAAACCCTCAGCATGTTTATGACAAATCAGCTTGCCTCATACGTAGATCCTGAATCCCATTTTAATTGCCAAAGTAGTATCGAACGTATCCAATTTTTGTCGGAATTACCTCTTGATAACAGGTCTTCCACTCCAGATGTTATAGTCTTTCGCAGAACCGAATACTTCTACGTATCGGAAGTGTATGACAAAGCTTTTGAGAATAATCGTTACACGCAAGCATCTACTTGGATTGAATGGTCTTACGAGTTCAATAAAATTTACTCTAGTCCAACATTTGAGGTTTATGTGAGCCTGAACCTAACCGCACATTGAAGATCCTTTCAGCCGCTTGTCGCTAATGCATGCAATAAAAATATAGGACTCGTGCGCGAAAATGAAACAAAGTACGATGGAAATATTTTGTTGCCCTTTATGCAAAGGGGAATTAAAATTACAAATAGAAACAAAAAGCAATGAAAATATAACCGAGGGAAGTATGGTTTGCAGTAATTGCAAGAATAAGTATTTAATTCGTGATGGAATTCCTAGAATGTATATCCCTGATAATGAAATTATTGCTCTTTCAAACAACAAGATCATGCAGAAGATTGAATGGTCTTACGAGTTCAATAATGTGCGCGCGATGATGAAGAAGAAGTTGATGTCTTTCCTAGATGGCAAGAATTTAGGGGTAAATACATTGATAATGAACGATGGAAGAGAGTTAGAGTTTGCTTACATGAAGAATCTGAACGCACACGCGAACGTGAAACGTTGAAAGCCTATGACAGACACGCTTTTATGACTTCGCCTTGCGGTCTCAGTGTATGCCAATCGCCTTCAACGGGGTAAATGTCTGGAAGAGTCCCGGGATACTGTGCTTGCCAAGCATAGTACGCATGGTTCCAACCCCAATCGTTCATTATCTCATAGAAGTCCTGTAACCACTCGAGACCAACAGTGTGATTTACGCATGCAAATTCCCCTACCATAAACGGATAGTTTAAGTCGGCGCACCATTGGTCCCATATCCAGTCTGCGAAAAGCCTTTTTCCCTCATCATAACGCCCTTCTGCGTAGGCGGCGCCCCAGTCTGTTCCAGACATCCAATTCCAATCTCCGTCGTATGGGTAGAAGTGTGGGCTGAGAATTATGTTGTCTCTTCTTACTGGAGTGTCACGCATCCATCTGAACGAATTTTCTCCCGATAATGGTTGGCTATCGTCAACTCTCGCATCAGAGACGAAGAAAAGCAACTGCGGATTTACTTGGGTGATTGTGTCTATGGCTATCTCCATCCAATTACGATAGACTTCATTCGATGGTGGTCCACCTGCCCAGTGCCAAGGTTCGCACATGTAGTTTATTCCACAGACTATGGGTCTCTCCTTGTATCTGTCGGCTACAAACCGCCAGAATCTATTTACGTTTTCTTGATTCATGGGATTTGTCCAGTAGTCTGACGGGGCCAGTGGGATGCCGTCTATGGCATTATAGCTCTGTAAGGTGAAGATGATTCTAACGTCTCTTTTTTCACACCAGTTCACTATATTGTCAAGCATTGCAAGGAAGTCAGCGTTAGGTGGTAAGTCCAAGTTGAAGTCAGGGAAGAAGTTTTCAACTGACAAGCCAAACCTGATGCAGTTCGCACCGAGACTCTTAATAGTGTCAAAGTCGCTCTCAGCAAGGTTATGCCACATGAACTCTTCGTAAGGTGGTGGTGCACGAGAGGTTAAACTGTCAGCGGACGCAAGAGTCAGCTTATTAACTCCTCGAAGGTAAACTGTTGCTCCCAACTCGTCTTTAATATACCTTCCATCTACATGTAACCAACTCAATCCATCCTTATAGCCAATCTCGCCGCTAGTTGAGATAATCTTGCTTACCGTTAACTCGCCTGCGCTAACGGAAGGAATCATGGTAAAGCAAAACAGTAATATTCCAAGTTTTAAGGCATAACGCTTCATTTTAGCCACTTGAACATTGGGTATATGATATCCTTTCACTGACACATTCTCACGGGTCCTAAGAATACGCTTCGCCTCAGCCCTCCTGACCGCCAACAAATCCCATAATCCTCCACTCCATCCCCAGTAACCACCAAAGCTTTCAACCTCACCATAAACTAACAACCCCAAACTCTAACTATTACCCCACTCGTAGATTATAGTGCATCTTACGATTTAATAAACATTCCCTCATATGCGTACAACACAAATACAGACCACAACCGTCAGCGAGTATCTAAACCATTAAGGGGAAATTAACATGAAAAACCACAACTCCACGCATAATTCAATCTAGCGTAGTAGAAAATTAGAAATTAGATTCCACTAATCCTCTACATTAATGAAGAACCAATACGAAAAGCTGAATTTCTATGCGTAAATAGAAAAAATGCAAGTTGAACTTAAGATTGACGTAGACAAAATAAAAGAAAAAACAATGCTTAATGGATAGTTGATCGAATAACTGATGGTTAAAGGATAACATATTTGTTTACAGCTGAATTGAGGAACATCTAATGTTACTTCTTCTATTCCGAAGTCTGACTAGAGATAAAAAAACTAAGATGGCCGCAACTGTCGAGCATGATTTTTGCGGGCTCCATGCTAAGGTTTTGATAGATGATTATTCCCATGTGATCCAAGATAATTCAATCTTACTGATTTACGAAACCTTATTTCCGAACCATATGCTTGAGTTACCATCAATCGATGTGAGCGTCCTTGAAAACTTACTAAATGACTCGCTTCGTTACTTCATTATTTTAGACTATTCAGATGATACCATTACTATGGTAAAGGGCTCTTCGGCTCCTACGTCATTATATTTTTACGTCGATAAGAATAACCAAATGATATGTTGTTCAAACAAGGTGTCTCTTCTACGTGAGTGTGGAGTCCCGATACGAGAAAACAAGGAGGTCATACCAGAATTCTTCGTATCTCGCTTTGTGACGCCTCCAAACACGATGTACGAGGGAATTTTTCAAGTTGCGGCGGGACAGAAAATCAAAATAAGATTCGGAGAAGAATCAGTTAAGGTTGAGACTTATTCCCGGTATGTGCCACACAAGGTTCAGGACGAATCTGTTCGGGCAGGCCACTTTTCATCTAGGTTCATAGAGTTGATCACCGAAAACCTTTCAAAGATTTTCGATCTTGACGAGAATGCTTCATTGCTTTTAAGTGGTGGTATAGATAGTTCGATTCTCGCCAAAATCGGAGTGAGGCTAGGCAGGATTAAAAAGACATACTCAACAAGTTATCCTTTTATAGGCTCAAAGAGAGACACTGAAAAACAATATGCGCTAACCGCTGCAAAAGCATTCGAAATCTCCCACAAACATTTCCAAGCGACTACTGAGCAGTTCTTGGAAGCAGTGATCCATTGCATCGCCATAAATGAGGCACCTTTTCAATGGTCCCAAACAGCGATGTTGTACCTGCTTCTCTCTCAAAGCTTTCCCAGAGAAAGCAAAATTGTTGTCAGTGGTTTTGGAGCTGACGGAATGGCTGGTGGTGATCTTTTCGAGCTGAAAAGTCGTATACCTTTCATAAAAGCCCTATCCTGTCTTGGACTCTCCAAAGTATGTGTTCGCGTATTAAAATTGTTCAAGAAAGACGCAAGTATAATCTCTAAATCAATGAAAACGGATTTTGATAATCCTGAGAATGTTATTTGGGGCTTCACTAGCTATGGGGACGAGGATTGGGTCTGTAGAACCTTTGGTGTTTCCAGAAAAGACATCATAAAAGGCCGTCTCAATGCAATACAAAGGGCAATACCAGATTTGAAGGATCACTCTATCTTTGACATCATATGTCTTTTGGATTACTTCGAAGGTACTGAAACTCAAACTATTTGGAACAATATAGCAAAATCTGTTGGCAAGACATTTTTTTACCCATTCGAAGACAGGCAATTTATCGAAACTTGTTTTTCTATTCCTTGGAAAATAAAGCTTAAAGAACCAAAGTACATAATGCGATGTATTGCTCGCGAAATAAAAATCCCTGACTTCATCATAGATAGAAAGAAAAGTGGATTTGGGCTGGCACCTTACATGGATCTTTGGGCAACACCTAAGGGAGTGTTTGCTCCTCTTATTAGGCTATGTAGAGAATACTTTTCTGATGATGAGATCGGCGAATTGCAGACATGCGATGATAGAAAAGCTGAAACTTTGTGGAGTATGATCATGTACTCCATCTGGAGAAAAACCATGATAGAAAATGTTTCAGTGTCTGACATAATTAGATCGCTTAACCTCAAGAACTGACGAGCAGTCACCCCATGTAGGATAATGATCAAATAATCAGAAAACTGAGGATGCCACATACACAAAAGCACTTGAGAGTGAACACGGTGCAAACTTCAAACAGAATTCGAGACTTTGAATTGCTAAATAAGCAACATCCAACCGGCAATTTCTTTCAGAGTCATGAATTCTACGATGTGTTAAAACTGGCTAATCTTAAACCCTTCATTATAGTAACTTCTGAACGAGAGGTCAATGGCGGGTTGTTGGCATATACTCTTCCAAATCCTTCTTTCATTTCACGATTCTTTCCTAATTTAATAGTCTACTACGGCCCCATCCTTGCTGACACTACTAATCTAAATACCTTGGATATGTTATTGAACAACTTGGATTTAGAAATGCGGAGACGTGGCATCGTTCAAGTGGACATAAGAACACCTTTCCCATGTTGCAAGCTAAACGATATTTTTACCCAGAATGAATATGTTAGATATGATCCAGGTGGCGAATATTCCGTCATAATCGATCTCGCTGAAGATGAGAATACACTTTGGAAAGAAATGAAAAGATTGGCAAGAAGAAGCATCAGAAGGGCAATTGAGAGCAATGTCAAAGTAAAAGAAGTAGTCAGCGAGCGAGATTTACACAGTTTTTACGAAATTTACATAAACACAACTGAAAGAAGGAACTTCGCTCCGTATCCATTTAGCTTTTTCAATACTTTCAGATTAAAGCTTGAGCCAAGAGGTGTAGCCAAATTCTTCATGGCATGGCACCGTGGAAGACCGATTGCTGGCATCTTGAATACGATTTACAATGGCCAATCAGTACCCTTTATAAATGCATCCCTAGACGAATATTGGAAACTTTGCCCAAATCACTTACTCTTTTGGCATTCGATGTGCTGGAGCAAAGTCGAGGCAAAAGCTAAAACCTTTAAGCTGTATCATCTACCTAAATCGAAATCTCCCAAAAACGTAATAGACTATTATTCTTTTAAAACATTATTTGGTGGAGACCTGATCCACGAATGTTCTTTCTATCGTAAGATCGTTTCTCCAATCAAACTGCAAATCCTTGAGAAGGCCGGCAAACTTTTGCACTTGGGCGTGCGGACGCCATGGCACTTGAGACCGTTTTCTCCGGTGTCAACAGGTGAGGTTTCGACGAGACATTCTGAAAAAGCTGTTTAAAATCGAGATTTTTGATGATCTGGTTCCGGAACGTTTGCTCACCTCAGAAGACTCTACGAAGACTATTCCAGTTGGAATTCCAACACGTACGGTGTTTAGACTTGAATCATCAGCAAAAGTTTCGTGTAGAAAGTCCTACTAGGATTTCTAAAGTGTGTTAATTATGAGAGATAAAATCTCAAAGATAACAATGTGCGTACGCACATGCAAATTCCAGTTGTCTTGTAATTGAGGGTGAGGCTGTTCCATGAAAGATTATGTTAGGTATGTAACGCCGGAGTTCAAACATTTCGATCCCGTTTTATTGACAAAAGAAACGGAAAGAATAGTCTGTAAAGGAGAGAATAGAAAATATGCTGGCTTTGTCTCGGACCCAGAGTATCAAGGAATAGTCACCGGCTATACGTGTGGCTGCTGCTTACGCTGTGTGTTCTGCTCCGCAGATTGGAGCCGAGACTATCCGGAAAAATTTGGAAACTTTTATTCTCCAAAAGAAGTTTTTGAAAAGTTATCTGACATGGGACAAAAATCTAGATTAAAACGGTTGAGAATTTCTGGGGCTGAACCAGCAATTGGCAAAGAACATCTTCTTGAACTACTAGAACATGTTGAAAACTCTAAAGTTCGGATTTTTGTTTTGGAGACGAATGGAATACCATTTGGCTCGGACAAAAATTATGTACAAGCGATATCCAAATTCAAAAAGGTTCATGTCAGAGTTTCTCTGAAAGCAGGCACGCCACACGACTTTGCCAGAAAAACTGGGGCTATCCCTGAAAGCTTTAACATACCTTTCGAAGCAATTAGAAATTTAATCAACTATAGAATCAAATTCAATGTAGCTGCAGTTACTGATCCACGATTGATGAGTGAAGAAGAGCGGAACATTCTTCTAAAAAAACTTGAGAGCATCAACCCGAACATACTTTTGAATCTAGAAGAAGAAGTTATGTATCCTTACAAAACCACTCTCACGAGGCTCCAACAGGCAGGTTTTGAGTGGCGTCAATATCTATTTCCTTGGCCCATCACAAAAATTGTTCGGATTCGGAAAGTGGATTTCCGACATCTCGCATACATTCTGCAACGCACCCAAAAACGCACGCGCGCGAAATAGACATGTTACTCTGGTCAAATTTGCAGCTTCTGCATCACGTGTAGATCTTGCGTGTGTAGAACGTTGACAGAATGCGCGCACAGTCTTCTCGCCCTTCTTTTGTTGATTGCAGTGTGCACGCGCACGCAAATCATTGAGGCAAAGAGCAAATGAGAAATCTTCACAAAAAAAGGGCAAACCAGAACAGAACTTTGTTTTTCTTTGGCGTGGCAAGTCTCCTCTGGTTCGTATTCCGAACAGGCACAAAGCCGTCAAGAATAGTATATCCTTGCCAGCGGGCAGCCCTGGCCAACAGTTCAATGTTACTTGGCGTCTCTATCCCACTCTCAATAACTGCAGCCTTAACAAAAACGAAAAAGTTCACATCTAAAAGAGGAACAACTCTAGCACTACTCATCATTGTGGCAAGCGTAGTGATAAGCAGTGAACAATTCTGGAAAAGTTTACAACCCGCGGGAGCAGTCAATCCTAATCAAGAAATTCAATTAACCCTCGAACCGATAAATGCAACGGCTTTTCCAGCGTCGGACATTTATGTTGTGAACGGCCGTGCATACGCTCACTTTGGTGAATTTGTAAATCTTATGGGTTTGCATGAATTGCTCTTCTACAAGTCAGACACAACCGGAGTGAATAAGGGACCTGACGGCTTAATTGCACGTGACGATGTGGTTTTGATAAAGATTAATGAGGAGTGGCCCTACCGTGGAGGAACCAATACAGACGTTTTGAAAGAGCTTATACAAGCCGTTATTGATCATCCTGACGGTTTTGTTGGCGAAATCGTGGTGGCAGACAATGGGCAGTATCAAGGAAGCATGGATTGGCCGGAGAGCAACGCCGAAGATATTACTCAGTCAACTCAAGATGTAGTTAACATGTTCTCGCCTTATTACAATGTCTCGACTTATAATTGGATACCAATCAGGGACACGCGGGTGTCCGAGTATTCTGACGGAAACACGACTGACGGTTATATAGTCTACAATGCAGCTGACCCTGAAACTGGAATCTATGTTTCTTATCCCAAGTTTAGAACGCAATTTGGAACATACATTAGCTTCAAACATGGCATATGGAACGGAACGGGATACGAAAAACGGTTGAAAGTAATCAACATGCCTGTTCTAAAATCGCATGGGTATTATGGAGTTACGGCGTCTCTAAAACACTATATGGGCGTACAATCGGAAGGCAGACACGGAGGCTTAGCTAATGGCCACGTAAGCGTCGCAACAGGTGGAATGGGAACTCTAATGGTTGAAACTGGGCTTCCAACACTAAATATTATTGACGCCATCTGGATAAATGCCAATCCGCCGCCTTCGGATCTGGCTGGACCAAGCACACCTTACGACCAAGCCACAAGGGTTAACGTGCTCATGGCAAGCACCGACCCTGTCGCCCTCGACTACTGGGCTGCAAAACATGTACTCGTACAAGCGGCAAGCCTAATTGGATACAGCGACACCCATACACTAGACCCGGATAACACCGATAGAAGCGGAGTATATACAGAAGCATTTGGCGCATGGTTGGGCCTCACGAAAAACAAAATCATTGCAGGAGGCTACAACGTCACAACCTACGAAAATCACATGAACGTATATGTTTACCCAGGAGACATAACACCCCCTAGGATAATCGTTCTTTCACCTGAAAACAAAACATATACAACCACATTCGTCTCCCTAACCTTCACTGTAAATGAGACACCCTCTTGGATTGGCTATAGCTTAGACGGTCAAACAAACGTAACTATTACTGGAAACACTACTCTAAACGATCTTCTTGACGGGTCGCATTATGTAGTTGTTTACGCTAACGACACTTCCGGCAACATGGAAGGGTCAAGCACGGTTTACTTTACCGTTGACACCCATCCTCCGAACATAACGGATGTATATCAATTCCCAACCAAGAACAATGTGCTACCAGAAGATGAAGTCAAAGTCTACGCTACAGTCGCCGATGCCCTAAGCGGAGTAAAACAGGTGGTTCTAAATTACACTATAAACAACGGGACATGGGTCACGATTAACATGAGAAATCTTGAAGGGAACATTTACAACACTACAATTCCACAATTTTCATACTGCACAAACGTGACATACATAATCATAGCAGAAGACACTGCCAACAATACAATCACAACTCTAGAAATGGAAAATGAATATACATATCACGTAATTCCAGAGTTTCCTTCATTCATAATCATGCCACTATTCATGTTAACAACACTATTAGCAGTCATAATCTACAGAGGAAAACATTCTATGCG
>Ga0315280_10003622_pt1 | contig 23556 bp, 24 predicted proteins | sample YL17G06_40_MG_FD_203697 | JGI IMG/M metagenome (GOLD analysis project Ga0315280, IMG submission 203697) | Sediment microbial communities from Yellowstone Lake, YNP, Wyoming, USA - YL17G06_40 | ecosystem: Environmental > Aquatic > Freshwater > Lake > Sediment | place: USA: Wyoming | collected... | reverse complement strand
TCTGCATCAGCAGGGCAAGCAGGCGAAACTCCACCGGGGTCAGCCTCACCCGCTTGCCACCTACCATAACCTTCCGCGCGGCAATATCCACACTCAGGAAGTCGTCGCTATAGATAACCCCACCCCCCTCCGGGGAAGGAGGCGACTCAGCACGGTGCATCACTGCCCCTACCCCCGCCACCAGCTCCTTGCTCTGGAGCTTCAATTGCTCATTCATGTTCTGTATCTCCTGCTCCATCCGCTTGCGCTCGGTGATGTCCCGGGCAATGGTGATATGACCAACCCGCCTGCCCGAAACATCCTTCAGTATGCTGGTGCTTAACTCACCGGGAAACTCGGAGCCATCTGCCCTAAGGAGGGTGTATTCCACGCCTCTAACCGTCCCCGCTTTTACAGCCCGCCGCATGTTGGCGGCTATCCTCTCGTGGTCACGGGGGGCGACCAGCTCAAAGGCGCTCCTCCCCAGAAGCTCATCCCTGGATTTAAAGCCATGCATCTCCACCGTTCTCTGGTTCACCTCGGTGATGATACCATTCAAATCAATGACTGATATCCCGTCGGTGACAGACTCAAACATCTGCCGTAACTTTTCCTGGCTCTCCTGCAGTGCCGCCACCACCTGCTCAAGCTTGGCCCCACGCTTTGCTAAGGTGGTGCTTGCCTTATTCACTCTAGCCACCACCTTCCCCCTTCCGTACTGTTTCTTTGCCAGTTGTACCATAAAACGATAAAAAAGTGCCTAAAGGCACGCTTAAAGTATTGTTTAGGGAGCTACTTGCCCTATTTTCTTCGTAGCTATCTTCCCCCTTAATCTACCGTTTCTTTGCCAATTGTACCATAAATGGCAAAAAACGCCAATAGGCATCTTGTAGGGGGGTAAAATAGTACAAAGGTAATCGGTCTCTTAGTGTTGCGGGGCGGGTTGGGGACAGCGAAGGGTAAAGGCAAGCCTCAGCAGAGAATTTGCCTACCACTCCTCCCGTGAAACTGTTCTCACGTCAGTCTCATAATCAAACCAGAGACCAAATAGCGTATCGGGCGGAGCATCCCTCAGGATATGCTCCCTCACTTGGTAGTATTTACCCTGGTACTCAGGGACTTGCTCATCATCCTTGTCAAATACTACCACCATATTATTGGGGCACCGGACAACGCTCTTAATCATAGTTACTCTTGCGGCTATCCATATCTACTGCTCAATCTTATGCCTTGGGGGATTAATTACCCATAAAATAAGCGTTTAAGTTTCATTAAAATCTCAATCTAAGGGCAAGGGCATTTGCGGGAGGACAGCCACCAGTATTAAAATAAGGGGCCAGTATTAAAATAAGGGGTAAGATGTCAGACCGCCATATCATTGAGGTAGAACACCTCGTAAAGAACTATAGAGACCTGGTGGCAGTAAATGACGCCAGTTTCAGCGTTGAGCGGGGGGAGGTCTTTGGGCTTCTCGGGCCCAACGGGGCGGGAAAGACAACCGTAATCAGCATCCTCTGCACCCTGTCCAAGCCGACCTCGGGCAGGGCACTGGTCAACGGCTTTGACATCACTCGTCAACAAGCCCAGGTGCGCCAGAGCATCGGGCTGGTATTTCAAGACCCAAGCCTGGACGACCGGCTGAGCGCCATGGAGAATCTGGAGTTCCACGGCCGCGTCTATAATGTCCCCGCCCCGCTGAGAAAGGAGAGGATAGAGCAGGTGCTGACGATGGTTGAGCTATGGGAAAGGCGACACAATATCGTCAAGACCTTCTCCGGGGGCATGAAACGGCGCCTTGAGCTTGCCCGGGGGCTGCTTCACCGCCCCAGGGTGCTTTTTCTGGATGAACCTACCCTCGGGCTTGACCCCCAGACCCGGCACCGCCTCTGGGACTTCATCCTCGGCTTACGCCAGACGGAGGGGACCACCGTCTTCCTCACCACCCACTACATGGATGAAGCCGAGTATGCCAACCGCATTGCCGTCATGGACTACGGCAAGCTCATCGCCCTGGACAGCCCCCAGGGGCTGAAGGCCATGGTGGGTGGGGACATGATTAGCCTGAGCACGGCGGACAACACCAGGGCTCAAGCCGAGCTTAAAGAACGCTACCGCATTAGCGCCGCCGACGATGGCGAGCAGATAACCTTTGAGATTGCCGGCGGGGAGAGGTTCATCCCCGTTCTGGTAAAGGAGCTTAAAACTGAAATCCTCAGCGTTAGCCTGCGCCGCCCCACCCTGGATGACGTCTTCCTCAAGCTAACCGGGCACCGGCTCAGGGACGAAGCGGTCAAGAACGGGCTAAAAGAGATGGCGCGGCGGCACGGTCGCTACATGAGGAGACGCTGAGCGCCCGGTGATAAAGGAGAGTGATGAGCAACTTGCGGGGCATCTATACTATCTGGTATCGCGATTTACTCAGGTTCTGGCGGGACAGGATGCGCATGGTAACCTCCCTCGCCTTCCCGCTATTATTCTTAATCGTCTTTGGCAGCGGGCTGAGCGGCAGCATGGGCATGCTCGCCCCGGGGATTGATTTTCCCAAGTTCATGTTTCCCGGCATCATCGGCATGACGGTGCTGATGACCTCTTTCATGTCAGGGGTGTCTGTGGTCTGGGACCGTGAATTTGGCTTTCTCCGCGAGGTGCTGGTAGCGCCCATCAGCCGGGTGGCGGTGGCGGCGGGCAAGACACTGGGTGGAGCCACCATCGCCCTGATACAGGGGATAATCATACTGCTCTTCGCCCCCCTTTTTGGCGTCTCTTTTCCCCCGGAAATACTGCCGAGGCTAATACCGGTGATGTTTCTGGTCGCCTGCGCCCTATCGGCGATGGGGATATTCCTTGCCTCCCGGATTAAGTCCATGGAAGCCCACCAGGCGGTGATGCAATTGCTCATCTTCCCCATGATATTCCTTTCCGGCATCTTCTTCCCGATTAATAATCTGCCCCTCTGGATGAGTGTCCTAGTCAAGATAAACCCGGCAACCTATGGTATTGACCCGATACGCCACCTGGTGCTCGGCGCCGAGCCTTCAGCTTCCCTGGGAATTAGCGTCTTTGGGCATATCATGTCCGTTGGCGAGGACCTGATGATAGTTGCCGCCTTCGGGGCGGTGATGGTCATTCTGGCGATGTGGTCATTCAGCACCCAGGAATAAAAGAAAGCGCCAGCCTTAAAAGGCTGGCGCCATTAACTTTCTGGTGGAGACGGGGGAGAGTTGAACTCCCCGTCCAAAGGAAGCTGCCCAGAATATCCTACAAGCTTAGCCAGCTCTTTAATCTCACCCGGCTAGCCTCAACTGACCGAGTTTAGCCAGACCAGCCGATAGTACTTTCACCACCCTTATCGGCGTGGGGGTGGTGGCACCTCAACTCTTCGGCACCCAGTCCCCGCCCGTTGAGGAGAGGCTTGGGTGGGCGCGCAACCTATTTAATTAGGCTGCGTAAGCGAATTGTGGTTCGCCAGTTATTTTTGCCACTTGTTTTATGAGGTTAGTGGCACCTCAGCCTGCAATCCTGTAGCCTACCTCCCCTGTCGAACCCACGCGTCCCCATCTATTAAAAGTAAACTACCTCCTTCTCAGCCGGCGGTTTTTGATGGCTCGCTCCATCTCCCTTTCTGTCTCCCGGCGGGTTATTGCCTCCCGCTTATCGTAGAGCTTTTTCCCCCTGCCCAACGCCACCTCAACCTTAGCCCGGCTATCTTTAATATATAACTTAACCGGCACCAAAGTAAAGCCCCGCTCCACCACCCGGCTGGTAAGCTCATTAATCTGCTTGCGATGCAATAGAAGCTTGCGGGGTCGGGTCGGCTGGTGGCTCATATGGCTGCCGGCGTCATAGCGGGCGATATGGGCACCAACCAGCCATAATTCCCCGTTCTCCGGTCTGACATAGGCATCAACCAGGTTCACCCTCCCCGCCCGGATTGACTTTATCTCGGTACCGGTAAGGGCAATGCCGGCTTCTACGCCCTCGCCCAGATTATAATTGTGGTACGCCTTGCGATTGGTGGCTACTGTTTTTATCACCACAGTTAAATTATATCACACGCCAAAGAGATTTTTTATTAAGCTCTATTGTTGCCCGGGAGCCAGTGTGCTATACTGTTAAGCTAATGACGAACAATAGAAAGGGGTTCACACTTGCCGGATACAGTCACCATTAAGGAGTTATTAGAAGCCGGGGCACACTTCGGGCACCAGACCAGCCGCTGGCACCCAGCGATGAAGAAATATGTCTTCACCAAGCGTGAGGGCATCCACATCATTGACCTGGAACAGACGGCCGCCATGCTAGCCAAGGCGTGCCAGTTTGCTAAGGAAGTAGCCGCCGAAGGTGGCGTCATCCTCTTTGTTGGCACCAAAAAGCAGGCTCAGGAAGCTCTAGAACAAGAGGCAAAGCGCTGCGGTATGTATTATGTCAATCAACGCTGGCTGGGAGGGGTGCTGACCAATTTTGCCACCATCCAGGCCCGAATCGACCAGCTAGTCCGCCTGGAAGACCAGAAATCCAGGGGGGACTTTGAGCGCCTGCCGAAAAAGGAAGCCCAAAAGCTGGAGGAGGGGATTCTGCGCCTCAACCGGCAGATGGGCGGTTTCAAGGAGATGACGAGCCTGCCCAATGCGCTGTTCATTGTCGACCCGACCAAAGAAAGGATTGCCCTGGCTGAAGCCCAGCGCATGGGGATACCGGTTATAGCCATCGTTGATACCAACTGTAACCCCAATGAGATAGACCACCCCATCCCCGCCAACGACGATGCCATCAAAGCCATCAAGCTCGTGTGCAGTAAAATTGCCGATGCGATTATTGAAGGTAAGACCGGCGAGGCGGTAGCTCCCGCCGGGGTCGGCGAGGAAGGGGAGAAGACAGAGAGCTTAGAAATCACTGAAACCTTTACCTTCACCCCCGACGAAGCTAAAGAAGGAGGCGAGGGTTGAAAATCCGGGTAGAGATAGTAAGGGAGCTAAGGGAACAGACTGGAGCCGCCGTTATGCAGTGCCAGAGCGCCCTTATTGAAGCCGGGGGGGATATAGAAAAGGCGCTCCAGATTCTAAAACAAAAAAGTCTCTTCCAGGCGGAGAAAAAGGCAAACCGCTCCACCGGCCAGGGGCTAATTGAAGCCTATATCCATGCCGGGGGGCGCATTGGCGCCATGGTTGAGGTGAACTGTGAAACTGACTTTGTTGCCCGCACCGAGGAGTTCAAGGAGCTCGCCCACCACCTGGCGATGCAGGTAGCCGCCATGAACCCCCGCTTCATCTCGGAAGAAGAGGTCAGCGAAGGAACCGAGGTAGAGCCGCAAACCACTTGCCTGCTCCTTCAAGCCGATATAAAGGACCCGGAGAGGACGGTCAAGGAAATCATTGCCGAAACTATCGCCAAGGTAGGGGAGAATATCAGGGTAAGCCGATTTGCCCGCTTTGAACTGGGCGAGCTGGAATCAGGAAGATGAGTGCTACCAAATATAAACGTGTCCTGCTTAAACTCAGCGGCGAAGCCTTCGCCGGCGGAGCTGCCTACGGCATTGACACCACCACCCTGGCCAAGATAGCCCGGCAGATTAAGCAGGTGGTAGAGATGGGGGTTGGTGTAGCCATCGTTGTTGGCGGCGGCAATATCTGGCGGGGGGCTAAGGCTGAGGAGGAGGGGATGGACCGGGCTACCGCCGACTACGCCGGCATGCTGGCGACAGTAATAAACGCCCTCGCCCTCCAGGACGCCCTGGAGAGAGAAGGGGTAACCACCAGAACCCAGTCAGCCATAGTTATCCAGCAGGTGGCTGAGCCCTATATCCGGCGCCGCGCCATCCGTCACCTGGAGAAGGGGCGGGTGGTTATCTTCGCCGGGGGCACCGGCAACCCCTATATGACCACCGACACCGCCTCAGCGCTGCGAGCGATAGAGGTTGAGGCTGAGGTCCTGCTCATGACCAAGAATAACGTTGATGGCATCTACACTGCTGACCCCCTCACCGACCCCAAGGCCAAGAAGTTCGACAAACTCACCCACCTTGAGGCGCTAAACCTGCGCCTGGAGGTAATGGATGCCACCGCCCTCTCCCTGTGCCTGGAAAACAGGCTGCCGATAGTCGTCTTTGACCTCCAGGCACCGCGGAGCCTGGAACGGGTGGTAACGGGTGAAACCATCGGCACCCTAGTATACACCAAGGAGTAATATGGCCAGCTCCAGTTTGCAGAACACCGAAGCCAAGATGCGAGCCTCGGTTGAGGGATTAAAGCGGGAACTGGCTACCATCCGCACCGGGCACGCCACCCCCGCCCTGGTAGAACACCTCAAGGTAGAATACGCCGGCGCTTTAACCCCGCTTAATCAAATCGCGAGCATTTCCGCACCCGAGGCAAGGCTCCTCGTCATCCAGCCCTGGGACCGGAGCAGCATACCCAGCATCGAGAAGGCTATCCTCAAGTCCGAGCTGGGGCTAAATCCGGCCATTGCCGGCAATGTAATCCAGCTCGTCATCCCACCACTCAGTGTGGAGCGGCGACAGGAGCTAACCAAGGTGGTGCGAAAGAGGGTTGAGGAAAGAAAGATTATGATACGCAACCTGAGGCGTGATGCCATGGCTGAACTTAAGGAACTGGAGAAGAAAAAAGGCATCTCACAGGACGAGCATAAGCGCTCCCTGGACCAGCTACAGCGGCTCACTGATAAGTTCATCGCCGATATTGAGCAGATAGCCCGAGATAAAGAAGCCGAACTGATGGAGGTCTAGTATAACCAGAGCCGAAAGAATTACCGTTCTCCCCAGCCACATAGCCATTGTCCCTGACGGCAACGGTAGATGGGCAGAACAGCGTGGGCTACCCCGACTTGAAGGCCACCGGGTAGGGGCAGAAAACCTGAGCCGGGTGATTGAATACCTTAACGACTGCCAGATAAAATATGTAACCGTCTACACCTTCTCCACCGAAAACTGGAACCGCCCCGAAGATGAGGTCAAGGGCTTGTTCCGCCTCTCCGAAGAGAAAATAAATAAAGACCTCCCCGAATTTCATAAAAGGGGGGTTAGATTCCGTCACCTCGGTCGCCTCCAGGGGCTGCCGCCAAGCCTGCAGCAAGCAATAAACAGGGCACTGGAGCTGACCAAAAACAATACCGGGATGACTCTCAGCCTCGCCTTCAACTATGGAGGACGGACTGAGATTTTAGATGCCGTCCGCCGCATTATCACTGAGGGCATCCCCCCGGGAAAACTGGACGAAAAATTATTCAGTAGCTATCTTTATACCGCCGATTTGCCCGAGGTTGACCTGTTAATTCGCACCGCTGACGAACTCCGCCTCAGCAACTTTTTAATCTGGCAGACGGCCTATAGCGAATACTACTTCACCAAGGTGCTGTGGCCTGACTTCGGTAAGAAAGAGGTTGACCGGGCACTGCTCGCCTACAGCCGGAGGCAGAGGCGCTTCGGTGGACTATAATTTTATTAACCCATCCCCCTGACCCCCTTCCCTTATCAAGGGAAGGGGGAGTGAAAGTAAGAGAGGGGGCAAAGCCCCCTCTCTAAAATCTCTTCCCCCTCTATTGAGAGGGCTAAAAGGGGCGAACCTCCGTCAAGGGGGGCAGGTCTAGGGGAGTTAAAAGAGGCAAAGCCCCAAAATATATTATAGGGAGTTTAAGAGGGACGAAGTCCCTCTTCATAGAAAATCTTCCCCTTCCCCTTATCAAGGGGAAGGGGATAAAGGGGATAGGGTTTAATATTAACTATATGTTAAAGAAAAGGCTTATAACCGCGCTGTGGGGCATTCCTCTCTTAGTGGCTGCCGTCTGGTTTTCAAGACCAGAATATCCTTTCCCCTGGTTCACCGCCCTGGTGGCTATCTGGGGGGTGCTGGCGGTCTTTGAATTCTATAAACTCGCCGCCGGGGCAAGGCTACCACCACTCACCTACTTCGGGCTGGTCGGGACGCTATTATTTATCATAAGCCCCCACTTTAAGTATGACTTCACTGTGCCCCTGCTATTGACCTCAGCCGTAGTGCTACCCCTAATCTGGCTCCTCGGGCGCCCCAAAAAGGAGGGGGCTTTTATCGGCTGGGCGTGGACCTTAGGCGGAATCCTCTACATCGGCTGGCTGCTAAGTTACCTGGTGGCACTAAGGGGTCTGGAAGACGGCAGGAACTGGGTATTCTTCGCCCTATTTACCACCTTCGCCTCCGACACCGCCGCCTTCTTTGTCGGCCGGGCGCTGGGCAGGCACAAGCTCGCCCCCCGCATCAGCCCGGGCAAGACCTGGGAGGGGACTATCGCCGGCGTTCTTGGCGCTATCATCGTCAGCCTGCTCTTTACCCTGCTGATACCAATCAGCTACTGGCAGGCGATACTACTGGGCATATTAGTCAGCATCTTCGGGCAGCTCGGCGACCTGGTGGAGTCCCTGCTCAAGCGCAACATGGGGGTGAAAGACTCGGGGCGGCTAATTCCAGGACACGGCGGTTTTCTGGACAGGATAGATAGCGTTGTCTTTGTCGGCGTGGTGGTATACTATTATGTTATATGGGCGATATAAAGCGGGTAGCTGTCCTCGGTTCAACCGGCTCCATCGGTCGTCAAACCCTGGAAGTAATTAGCGCCCACCCCCGCCGCTTCCGCATCATCGGGCTGGCGGCGGGGAAGAACCTTGACCTGCTCACCAGACAAATCAGCCAGTTCAAGCCAGGGCTTATTCATTTCCAGGATGAAAAAGCTCCCCCCGCCAGTGCTGAATACGAGTTCCTGTCGCTGGAAGAAATGGCAAGCCATCCCGAGGTAGATATCGTGGTTATCGCCACCTCGGGGAAGTGGGGGCTAAAGCCGACGCTGGCGGCGGTAAGAGCCGGTAAGAGAATTGCCCTCGCCAACAAGGAATCACTGGTCATGGCGGGGGAGCTTATCATTGCTGAGGCAAGGCGGAGCGGGGCAAGGATTCTGCCCGTTGACAGCGAGCACAGCGCCATATGGCAATGCCTTGAGGGTGAGAAAGAGAAGCCGGCCAGGATTATTCTCACCGCCTCCGGTGGGCCGTTCTATCACTATTCACCAGCTAAGCTCAATAAGGTTACCGTAGAGCAGGCGCTGAAACACCCCTCGTGGCGGATGGGGAAAAAGGTCACCATTGACTCAGCGACCCTGATGAACAAGGGGCTTGAGGTAATTGAAGCCCGCTGGCTTTTTGATATGCCCCTTGACAGTATCAGTGTCTTAGTCCACCCCCAGAGCATAATTCACTCCATGGTTGAATTCAGCGACGGCTCGGTTAAAGCCCAGCTCGGCTGCCCCGACATGCGCCTGCCCATCCAATACGCCCTTTCTTATCCTGAGCGCCTGCCCAACCCCGAGCTCCCCAGGCTTGACTGGGGGGGTATTAAAGAATTAACTTTTGCCCCGCCTGATTTTAATAGCTTCCCCTGCCTCAAGCTAGCCATTGAGGCGGGGAGGAGGGGAGGGACTTATCCGGCGGTGCTCTGCGGCGCTGACGAGGTGGCGGTTGAGCTGTTTTTATCAGGGCGCATCAAGTTTACTGATATCGCCCGGCTTGTTGAGCCGGCGCTGGAGGGACATAAGGCTACTGCTCACCCCACACTGGAGGCAATCCTAGCGGCTGACAACTGGGCTAGAGAAGAGGTCAAACGATTGGCTGGTGGAGATAACCGATGATAATTACCATTGTCGCCTTTCTGGGTGTTCTGGTACTGCTTATTATTGCCCATGAGCTGGGGCATTTTGCCACTGCCAAAGCCTTCGGCATAAAAGTGGAGGAGTTCGGCCTGGGCTTTCCCCCGAGGTTATTCGGTGTAAAAAGGGGGGAAACGCTATATTCATTGAACGCCATACCCCTGGGCGGATTCACCAAGATGGCGGGCGAGGAAGACCCCAAGGTACGGAGGAGCCTTGCCGGCAAGGGCATTGGCACCAGGCTAATCGTTCTCAGCGCCGGCTCAATAATGAATCTCTTGCTGCCTCTGGTCCTGTTTTCCATCGCCTTCATGATTCCCCACCAGGTGGTAATGGAACCGACGGTAGTGAAAATAGTAGCTCCCAATTCGCCAGCCGCCAGCGCCGGTATCGAGGTTGGCGATACCCTTCTCAGGGTAGATGGGAAGCTAGCCAATAATTTCAGCGAATTCCAACGTTATATCCAGCTCAACCTGGGCAAGGAAATCACCATACTGGTCGAACACAGCGATTCAACCAGAGAAGAGGTCCAACTAATACCGAGGTGGAAGCCACCGGAGAATGAAGGGGCGATTGGCATTGAGCGCGATATTGAGTTTGCCCTGTCAAACAGGACTATTGCTAGCCAGCATGAGCCCTTCTGGAAGGCAATACCTATGGGAGCCAGCGAATGCGTGGAGGTCTTCGTCCTCATCAAGAATGAGGTATTGAGGTGGGTCACCGGGGCAATCCCTCTCCAGGTGACCGGCCCGGTCGGCATCGCCCAGATCACCGGCGAGGCGGCTAAAGCCGGGGTTAGCCCCCTTCTGGAATTTACCGGCTTTATCAGCATAAACCTGGCAATAATCAACATCTTACCCCTCCCCGCCCTGGACGGGGGCAGGATTGCCTTCGTCCTCCTGGAGTGGGTGCGGCGGGGCAAGCGAGTATCGCCAAAGACAGAGGGGCTGGTGCATCTCATCGGCTTCGCCATGCTGATGGCGCTGATTCTGGTAATCACCTACCAGGATATAATACGCATTATAAGTTGAGACAGTTTAATACTATGAACCCACGGCGAAGGTCTAAACCGATTCAAATCGGCGGGGTAACCGTCGGCGGTGATGCCCCCATCGTGGTGCAATCCATGACCAAGACCGACACCCGCGACGCAAGGGCAACCATTGACCAGATAAGGGAGCTTGAGGACTGCGGCTGCGAGCTGGTCCGGGTAGCGGTGCCCGACGGGGAAGCCGCCGGGGCAATATCAGCGATAAAACGGGGCGTCTCCATCCCCATAGTTGCCGATATTCACTTTGACTATCGCCTCGCCCTGATGGCGCTGGTAGCTGGGGCAGACGGGTTGCGGCTAAACCCGGGCAACATCAGCCAGCCGGAACAGGTTACCAAAATAGTCCAAGCCGCCAGAGAAAGAAAAGTCCCCATCCGCATCGGGGTAAACGCCGGCAGCCTGCCCAAGCCCAAAAAACGAAAATTAAGTATTGCCGAGCAGATGGTTGAGGCGGCACTGGGGCAGGTAAAACTGCTGGAAAGCCTTGACTTTGACCTGATAAAGGTCTCGCTCAAAGCCTTTGATGTCCCCACCACCATTGAGGCTTACCGGAGCATCGCCCGGAAGATAGCCTACCCCCTGCACATCGGCGTTACTGAAGCCGGTCCCCCCCGGACGGGCATTATCCGCAGTACGGTGGGCATCAGCACCCTTCTCTATCAGGGCATCGGCGATACCATCAGGGTGTCACTCACCGCCCACCCCAGGGAGGAGGTCATCGCCGGCTACGAAATTCTGAAGAGCCTGAATCTGCGCCAGCGCGGTCCCATACTGGTCAGCTGCCCCTCCTGCGGCCGGGCTGAGGTTGATATAATAAAATTAGCCGAGGCGGTAGAAAAGGAGCTACTGAAGATTAATAAGCCAATAAAGGTGGCGGTGATGGGCTGCGTGGTCAACGGTCCCGGCGAAGCCAGGGACGCCGATATCGGCATCGCCTGCGGCAAAGGCAGAGCCGTTTTGTTCAAGAAGGGCAAGAAGCTCAGGACTATAGAAGAGAAGGATTTTGTGGTAGCTTTAATGGCAGAGGTGGAGAGGTTGTAAACCACTAGAATAAACCTCCCCAATATGGTTTAATACATACTACCTCTAAACAATAAAGGAGGAAAAATGGAGGGCATAAATGCAAGTCAACCCTGAGATTCATATTGATTTCTTGCCAGTATTAATTTTCTTGCTCCTTTTAGCTATATATTTCTTACCGACTTGGATTGCACTTCTTCGACATCACATAAATAGCCTCGCAATATTTATAATAAATTTCTTGACGGGATGGTCGTTGATAGGCTGGGTAATAGCATTGGTCTGGTCAGTAAAAAGAAAGGAATAATAATGAAATTATATGAGTTAGCGAGTGCTTGCTACGTATATGCGGCGTTTACCAACTTTGATGAGGCATATAGCAAATTCCTGAAGAACACATCTCCCAGCTTGGACATGCGAAATGATGACCACCTAAAAGCACTTTTAGAATGGCTTCGTGCTTTCGGATGCCGACAATTTGAAAAGGAGTCTGACGGAGGAGACTCTAAAACACTAAAAGATTGGTATGAAAAAGACGAACATCTTCTCCCCTCCCCAAGCAAGACACTATTAAGCCTTCCCAAAGATGAACTGGATAAAGCAGGGAAAATTTACGAAAACTTGAAGGATAAGGAAATCTCTAGGAAAACAGTTGGTGCTACATGCGCTTCGAAAATCCTCTTTGCTCTTAGGAAAGATGTGTTCCCACTTTGGGATGGAGAAATGAGAAAGAAGCTCAGGCAGAGCAATAGAATTACATCATATAGGCAGTATCTGGAATACGTAAAACAAGAATTTCTTGAACTTGATGAGGACTGTAAAAAGCATGATATCGTCCTATCTAAAGTTCCGAATGAATTGTCCAGACCGTGGTCGAGCCTAATTAAACTGATAGACGAATATCACTGGGTTGTTCTAACGAGAGACCGTAAGCCGCTCACGGCTAGCGAACTGGAGAAATGGCATTGTTGGGCACAATAAAATGGAGATAAATAACTAGAATGGAGCTAAGAAGTGCGCCTATCAAAGCTCTTCGGCAAGACACAAAAAGAGACGCCAGCTGAGGCAGAAACAATCAGCCACCGGCTACTGCTGAGGGCGGGGATGATTCATCAGATGGCGGCGGGCGTCTATTCCTACCTGCCCCTGGGGTGGCAGGTACTCAGGAAGATAGCAATTATAATCCGCGACGAGATGGATAAAGCCGGCGGGCAGGAATTGATGATGCCCGTCCTCCAGCCTTTAGAGCTGTGGCAGGCAACGGGGAGAGACCAGGCCTTTGGCAAGGGGCTTTTCACCCTCACCGACCGCCGGGAGCGCAAACTGGTTTTAGGACCAACCCATGAAGAGGTCATCACCGAGCTGGTTAAATATAATGTCCAGAGCTACCGCGACCTGCCCCGGCGGCTATATCAAATCCAGACCAAGTTCCGTGACGAGCCCCGCCCCCGAGGCGGCTTAATCAGAATCCGCGAGTTTGTGATGAAAGACCTTTATAGCTTCGACGCCGACGAAGACGGCTTGAACCAGAGCTACGCCAAGATGCTCACGACATATAAAAATATCTACGACCGCTGCGGGCTGCCCAGCCTGCTGGTTGAGGCGGATAGCGGCGCCATCGGCGGCAAGGAGTCCCACGAGTTCATGGTCATCACCGAGGGTGGCGAGGACGAGATTATCTACTGCGATAAATGTAAATATGCGGCTAATGCGGAGAAGGCGGAGAGCCAAAAGGGCAAGATAGAAACCGCCAAGCCGTTGCCGCGGGAGGAGGTAGCCACACCGGGCGCCAGCACCATTGAGCAGGTCGCCAGGTTCCTCAAGATACCCAAAAGCCACACCCTCAAAGCCGTATTCTACATCGCCGACGGCAAGCTTGTCTTTGTCGTCATCAGGGGGGACATTGAGGTAAACGAGGTCAAGCTAAAGAACGCCCTTGCCGGCGCCGACCTCCGCCTCGCCACCGAGGTTGAGGTGATAAAAGCCGGTATCGTCGCCGGGGCAGCCTCACCCATCGGCATAAAGGGCATGAAAATCATCGCTGACGATTCCATAACCCTGGGGGCAAACTTCGTTGCCGGCGCCAATAAAACCGAGACCCACCTGAGAAATGTCAACTACCCCAGGGATTTCAAAGCTGACCTGGTGACAGACATCGCCCAGGCTCGTGCCGGGGACGGGTGCCCGAGGTGCTCTGGCAAGCTACTATCCACGCGCGGCATTGAGGTGGGGCATGTCTTCAAGCTTGGCACCTTCCTCAGCGAAAAGCTGGGCGCCCTCTTTATTGACCAGGGTGGCGCCTCCCACCCCATTATCATGGGATGCTACGGCATCGGTCTTGACCGCCTGCTGGCAGCCGCCATAGAGCATAACCACGACGATAACGGCATTATCTGGCCAATGTCTATCGCCCCCTATCAGCTCTATCTCTGCCCGCTATATATGGAAAACCAGAAGGTGGCGGCTACCGCCGAGAAGCTCTACGCCGAGCTAGAGGCGCAGGGTCTGGAAGTCCTCTATGACGACCGCAATGAATCGGCGGGGGTAAAGTTCAACGACGCCGACCTACTGGGAATACCAATCAGGGTTACAATAAGCCCGCGAACTTTAGAAAAAAATAGCGTAGAGATAAAGAAGCGCTCAGAGAAGGAAGCGGAGCTTGCGCCTCTAGACGGGATAGCGGCTAAACTCAAAGAGCTTATCAGCCAGGGCTTACCTAATTCGGCTTGACTCCATAAACCTTTATGCTTATAACCGAACTGGCAACCTCTTTTACTTCTTGAGGTGGTATTTTAAAATTCGCCATAATTGCCTTTGCCGTTGGGTCGTTAGCCATACAATCTATAGGGAAAGAGGTCTCATCAACTACCCTGACCCCTTGAAAACCAGCCTCTTTTATGGCTGCTAGGTATTCGTCCCTCATTATCGCCCCGGAGAGACAGCCGATGTATGCCTCAACGGAGTTCTTTATAACATCGGGGAGTTCCCTAAGCAAAACCAAATCTGAAATCATCAGCCTGCCACCCGGCTTCAGCACCCGGAAAACTTCCTGAAAGGCCCTTATTTTGTCAGGCACGAGATTGATAACACAGTTTGAGATGACCACGTCAACATGATTATCAGCCACCGGTAGATTTTCAATCTCCCCCAGCCTGAACTCCACATTTCTGTAGCCGCCTTCCCTGGCGTTTTCCCTTGCCTTCTCAATCATCTCCGGCGTCATATCCACACCAATAACCCTGCCCTTCTTGCCAACTTTGCTGGCAGCGAGAAAACTGTCCAAACCGGCACCCGAACCAAGGTCAAGAACAATCTCGCCTTGTTTTAAGGAGGCAAGGGCAACCGGATTCCCACAGCCCAGCCCCAAATTTGCCCCTTCCGGAACCGTTTTAATCTCCTCCTCGGTATAGCCTATGCTCTTACTGATTTTCTGGGCTAAATCAGTGCTCCCGCAGCAAGAATCCACCGGCGCACAACAGGGACTACCTTGTTTAGCAATCTTGGCGTAGCCCTCTCTTACCACCTTCTTAATTTCTTCCTTTTTCATTTTTGGTCACCCAAAGGTTATTTGCTTTTACTCTCATTATAACATAAGGAGCTTGTTAGAGATTAGTTATCTACCCCATCCCCCTTAATCCCCCTTCCCCTTAACGAGGGGAGGGGAAGGGGGAAGGTATTTATAGAAAGAGGGGCTTCGCCCCTCTTAAACTCCCCATACTCGGCTACTTCGCCCCTCTTAGACACCCCTGAAAGCAGGGGCTTAAGGGCGAAGCCTTTGAGGGCGGGAGGGTGGGAAGAAAGACACTTGTTAAAAGGGGAGGGGATGGGTTGCTAAATGAAGTCAGCTGCGCAGGGTAGCGCCAAGCTTAGCAGCTAGCTTATCCAGGATTTTCTCTAAAACCTTATTGACTTCGTCATCGGTCAGGGTGTGAGAGGGGGACTGGAAGGTAATCCTATAGGCAAGGGACTTTTTGCCCGGCGGCAGTTTTACCCCAACATAGACATCAAACAGGGCAACATCAGCCACCAAGGGAAAACCCTTAATAATATCCTGCACCTGACGATTGGTTACGCCGGAGTCAACCACCAGAGCAATATCCCTGACGATGGCGGGGAAGCGGGGTATTGGCTGAAATAATTTATGACGCAGGCTAAAGGGCAGGAGCGCCGCCAGATTGATTTCAAACAGATAGACCGCCCCGGAAAGCTCAAAAGCCTCGGCTACCTTAGGGTGCAGCTCACCGACAACGCCCAGCCTTTTACCCTCGATAACGATGGCTGCCTGTTTGCCGGGGTGCAAACTCTCGTCCCCGCCCCCCTCGAAGCTGGCTTCCACACCCAAACTACTTAATAAGCCTTCAACCACTCCCTTGGCATCAAAGAAATCACCCGCCTCCCCTCCGCCGTGCCAAGACTCCTCAAATCTGGGTCCGCTTAGCAGTCCGCACACCATCTCCGGCTCCTCAGGCAGGTCATTCGGGCGCGGCTGGTACACCCTGCCCAGCTCAAAGAGGCGGATACCGCCGGCTTCATGTCTCCGGTTCGCCGAAAGGGCAGCCAGCAGGTTAGCCCGCAGACTTGGGCGAAGATACTCCTGCTCGGCAGTCATCGGGTTAGCCACCCGCAGCGGCTTAATGGGGTGGGGCTTAGGCAGGAGCTTATTTATCAGCTCCAGGCTGGTCAGTGAATAGGTAACTACCTCCTGGAAGCCGTAGCCGGTAAGGCTATATCTTACCCCCCGCTTGAGGCTGATGACGGGGTCGGGGTTTTGGCGGGGTATCGGCTGGCTGAGCATGGTTGTTGGAATCCGGTCATAGCCAATGATACGGGCTATCTCCTCAACAAGGTCCTCCGCCAGATTTATATCGCTCCGCCAGTAAGGGGCGGTAACCAGAAACCCGGAGGCGGCGGGCTTAACATCAAAACCTAAAGAGACCAACGCCTTCTTCATCTGCCCCGGGGTGAAGTCAGCACCCAGAAGGCTGTCCACCCTGTCGGTTGATAGCAATATGGGCTTGCGCTCTTTCCTTCCCGGATAGGCGTCAACCAGCCCTTTAGCCGCCCTGCCACCGGCGAGCTGGACAATGAGCTGGGTCGCCCGTTTAAGTGCGGGGATAGTGAGCTCGGGGCTAATCCCCCGCTCAAAGCGCAACCTGGCCTCGCTGGGTAAACCCAGGGTATTGCCGGTATGATAGATGCTCGCCGGGTTAAAGCTAGCCGCCTCCAGCAGTATCGCCGTCGTCTTGCCAGTCACCTCGCTATCGGCACCGCCCATCACCCCGGCGATAGCCACCGCCCGCCCCTCGTCAGCGATAACCAGCATCTCCCCGGAAAGAACCCTTTTTACCCCATCCAGACTGACCATGGTCTCACCCTCACCAGCCCGGCGGACAATAATCTTCCCGCCCCTAATCCGGTTATAGTCAAAGGCGTGGAGGGGTTCTCCATACTCCAGCATGACATAGTTGGTAACATCAACGATGTTATTTATCGGGCGCATGCCGCCAGCCAGCAGCCGCTGCTGCAACCACGGCGGGGATTCAGCTATCTTTAGACCGGTAATCAGGCTGGCGCTATATCTGGGGCAGAGGTCGGGGGCTTTGATTTCTACCGATACCTGCCTGTCTATCGGCGGTGACGCCTCCTCGTAGCTGGCTTCGGTGAGACGTATCTTTTTCCCGGTAAGGGCAGCTACCTCCCTGGCGACGCCGATTACCGAGAGGCAATCGGGACGGTTGGGGGTTATATCAAGGTCAAAAATAACGTCGCCGAGATAATCAACCAGGGGGGTGCCAAGCGGGGCATCGGCGGGCAGGACCATGATTACCTCATGGCTATCGGAGATACCAAGCTCCTTCTCCGAGCAGACCATGCCACTGGAGAGGACGCCGCGAATCTTGACTGCTTTCAGGCGAAATACCTCCCCGGTGTGCCCATCTATAAGCTGGGCGCCAACATGGGCAAAGACGACCTTATCGCCGAGCTTGAGATTGGGCGCCCCGCAGACCACGGTCTGCTGCCCGGTGCCCAGGTCTACGGTAGGCAGACTGAGGCGTTCAGCACCGGGGTGGGGACTTACGGCGACAATCTGCCCGACAACGATATTCTCCCAGCCACCCCCCATGACCTGCCACCCCTTGACCTCGGTGCCGGACATGGTCAATTTCCCGGCTAGCTCAGCCGGGGGGAGGCTGATATCTAAATATTCCCTAAGCCATCTCAGCGGGACCTTCATCTCTGCCTCAGAACTGCCTTAAGAATCTAAGGTCGCTACCATAGAATAGTCTGATGTCATCAATGCCGTAGCGGAGCATGGGCAGGCGGTCTATGCCCATACCGAAGGCGAAACTGGTATAAACTTCGGGGTCAAGGTCGGCGCGCCGGAGGACGTGGGGGTGGGTCATGCCCGCCCCCAATATCTCAATCCAGCCGCTATTAGCGCAAAGCCGGCAGCCAGCCCCGCCACAGACCAGGCATTCTATCGCCATCTCAACGCCGGGCTCAACGAAGGGGAAGTAGTCACAGCGGAAGCGTACCTTTCTCTCCTCGCCGAAGAAACGGCGGGCAAACTCATAGAGCGTCCCCTTCAGCTCCGCCATGGTAATACCCTTATCAACCACCAGACCGTCAATCTGATGGAACATGGGGACATGAGTGGCATCGCTCGCCTCATAGCGATAGACCTTACCCGGTATGACCACCCTTATCGGCGGGCTTATCTGCTCCATAACCCTCATATCAACCGCCGTGGTGTGGGTGCGCAGCAGCATATTTTTTTCGTCAGATTCGGTCTTATAATCAACCCAGAGTGTCGCCATACTGTCCCGAGCCGGGTGGTGGGTGGGGATATTCAGCGCCTCAAAATTATAATAGTTCCACTCCACCTCCGGTCCCTCAACGACCTGAAATCCCATAGAGACAAATATGTCACCGATTTCATAAAGGGTCTGAGTTATTGGATGCAGGTGACCTCTAGGGAAGGGACGCCCGGGGAGGCTAATATCAATAGGCTCTTCCCTGGCTGCGGTTACCAGCTGCGCCTCGCCAAGAAGCCGCCTTTTTTGCTCAAGGCTATCCTCTAATCCGGCTTTAATCTCGTTGGCGAGGGCGCCAACCGCCTTCCTCTCATCAAGGGGTAATGAGGCTAGGCTGCGCAGGGCTTTGGTCAGCTGGCTCTTCTTACCCAGATAGCGAACCCGCCACGCCTCAAGTTCCTTAATATTGGTAACGGCGTCCAGTTCGCCGGCGGCTCTTTGTTTTAACTCCTTGAGCTGCTTTAACATCCTCTTACTTGGGCAGATTATAGACTATGGCTCTATTTTTTACAATCTATAAACCTCACCCCCTGACCCCCTCTCCTTAAAAGGAGAGGGGGAGGAAAATAAAAAAGAGGGGCTTGCGCCCCTCTTAAACTGCTCCTTTCGTAGTATAAAATTTTAAAATTTGCTGTGCGACATGTTACCATTAAGAGGATGGGTTACATATAAAGGAGGGGGTAAATGAATGATACCAGAGGTGTAAGATATCGTCTTCTGTTTGCCAAACGGCGATTGGACGAGTTAAGTAGAATGGCAGGAGGAGATTTCAGCGTAGTCCCTGAGGAAGAAAGACAGCAACCACTACAAGAATTCTTCTTTCACCTAGTGGGCGCAATAGAATTCTTAGCCCAAACAATAAATGATGCCAAAAAATTGATAGACAGTGAAGAAAACGTGACCCCATTTACAGTTTGCGATAGACTACCTAATATCGACCCTATAAGAAAAACGCTTAGTAATCTCCACCCGAGAACGCGCCATAAACCACTGCCTAAAGACCCGTACTCGGAAGAAGGGTCACACTTCAGGATAATACTACTAAGGAATCGAGTATGTCACCATGGTCGCAATCCCTTTCACTTTCGAAGAGGTTCAGAGCCACCATGTAGTCTATTTCTCGACCCTAGAGATAGACAAGAGAAAGAAGGCTCATACAAACCAGCAATTGAGGAATTAACCTTGTTTTGGAAATTGGTGAACGACAAATGTGAGCATATTCTCTCGACATACTAGGGAACCTCTGCTAATACTTGGTAGCTCTTATAAGCAATAACCCGCAGACGCCTGTGGGCGGGTGGGCGGGAAAAAGACGCAGGGGGAGTGGGGTGAGGCGGGGAGAAAATAGAAAGAGGGGGTGCACCCCCTCTCAAAAAACTTTCCCTTCCCTAAATTATTTTAGCCCTGGGCTTTGCCCTTAGCCAGGGTTACCAGACTAGCAAAAGCCTCAGGCTCCCTGACTGCCATATCGGCGAGCATCTTGCGGTTAATCTCAACCCCCGCCTTCTTCAAGCCAGCCATAAACTGTCCATAGGTAAGACCCTGGGAGCGGCTGGCGGCACTGACCCGCAAAATCCACAGCCGCCTCATATCACCCTTGCGCTCCCGGCGGTGGGCATAGGCATAGCTCAGTGCCTTAAGCATAGACTCATGAGCCCGCTTGATAAGGGAATGCTTTGTTGCCCTGTGCCCCTTGGTCAGGGCGAGCACCTTCTTATGTCGTCTATGGGTGGTTACCCCCCTCTTTACCCGCGGCAAAATATCCTCCTATCCGTAGGGTAAAAGCCTCTTTATCCGAGCCCTATCGCTGGAAGCAGCTGGTATAGTCTCATCAAAAAGTCGCCTGGTTCGCTTCGTCTTGCGGCGGCGAAGATGGCTCTTACCAATCTTGACCCGCATAATTTTGCCGCTACCGGTGATATGGAAGCGGCTCTTGGCTCCCTTATGAGTTTTGATTTTAGGCACTTTAAGACTCTTTGACCCCCTCCCCAATTTTAGCCGGGGTGCTCTTTTGCCCCATCGGCGCCAGGATTACGGTCATGCTCCTCCCCTCTATCAACGGTTGCCGGGCAATAGCCGCCGCCCCCTGCAACGCCTCCGACACCCGCTGAAGTAGCTTCCAGCCAAGTTCAGGGTGGGTGATTTCACGCCCCCTAAACCTTACCGTTACCTTAACCTTGTCCCCCTCATCCAGCAACTTCTTAATTGTTCTAACCTTGGCCTCAAAATCATGGTCATCAATGCTGGGGCGGAACCTGACCTCCCTCAGCAGCGAAACCCGCTGGCCCTTTTTAAGCTCTCGCTCCTTTTTAGCCTGCTCGTATTTATACTTCCCGTAGTCAAGAAGCCGACACACCGGGGGGACGGCGGTGGGGGCTACTTCAACCAGATCAAAACCGTGCTTCCTCGCCGTTTCCAGGGCTTGGTGCCGGGGCATAATCCCCAGCTGCTCCCCCTTCTCCCCCACCAGGCGGACTTCTCTAGCTAAAATCCTCTCGTTGACCCGAAGTAGTTTAGCTATTCCCTATTTACCTCCGCTACGAGCAAAAAATATAACATAAGCCCTCAGGCTAGTCAAGTTAAAGCTCATTTGCCCGGCTTACTATCGCCGCCTTGAGGTCTTGCTTAAAGCGGGCAAAGGGTCGCACGTCAAGCTTTTCCCCGCTGCGCCGACGGATGGAGACGGTAGAGGCCGCTACCTCCTTATCGCCAACAACCAGCATATAGGGTACCTTATCAAGCTGGGCGCGGCGAATCTTGAGGTTCACTGTTTCCGAGCGGTCGTCAACCTCCACCCTCACCCCCTCGCCTTTAAGCTCCGCCCCCAGCTTACGGGCATAGTCCAGGTGGCGGTCGGCAACCGGAATTATAACTACCTGGACTGGCGCCAGCCAGGCGGGGAAGGCACCCCCGTAGTGCTCAATCAGCGAGGCAAGGAAGCGCTCCATGCTGCCGAGCACAGTGCGATGCACCATGGCGACTAAATGCTCCTGCCCATCCTCGCCAGTATAGACAACATTGAACCGCGAGGGGAGGTTAAAGTCAACCTGAATCGTCGGACCCTGCCACCCCTCAAACTTGATGTCTATCTTGGGTCCGTAAAACACACCCTCGCCCGGGTCGACACTATAGGAAAGTCCCTGCCGGACAAGAGCCCGGCTCAAGGTCTCGGTCGCCTCCTCCCAGAGCCGGCTATCGCCGGCATATTTCTCGGGCCGGGTGGAGAGAAATACCTGATAATCGGTGAAGCCAAAGGCATCTATCATAAAGCGGGCTAAATCCAGGACACTAGCCACCTCGTCCTCCAGCTGGTCAAAGCGGCAGAAGATATGGGCATCGTCCTGGGTAAAGCCCCTGACCCGGGACAACCCGTGCAGCACCCCGGAGCGCTCATAGCGATATACCGTGCCCAGCTCGGCGTAGCGCAGCGGTAGCTCCCGGTAGCTGTGGTGGCTGGTCTTGTAAATCAGGATATGCCCCAGGCAATTCATCGGCTTGATGATATACTCCTGCCCCTCCACCTCCATCGGGCTATAAAGGTAATCACGATAAAACTCCCAGTGACCGCTGGTCTTCCATAAATCCAGCTTGGCGATGTGGGGGGTATAGACCAGGTCGTAGCCCCGCTTGATATGCTCGTCCTTCCAGAAGTCCTCAATGATGCGCCGTATCACCGCCCCTTTGGGGTGCCAGTGAACCAGCCCCGGCCCCGCCTCCTCATGGAGGCTGAAGAGGTCAAGCTCCCTGCCTAACTTCCGGTGATCGCGCCTTGCCGCCTCATCAAGCTTTTTAAGGTGCTCGGCCAGCGCCTCCTCAGTGTCAAAGGCAACGCCGTATACCCGCTGCAACATAGGACACCTCTCACTACCCCGCCAGTAGGCACCGGCAATGCTGAGGAGCTTAAACGCCCCTATCTCCCCAGTAGAACCGACATGGGGCCCGCGGCATAAATCAAGGAATGCACCCTCCTTATATAAACTAACCTTCTCATCGGGGATCTCATCAATCAGCTCCAGCTTATAGGGCTGAGCGGCAAACAGGGCCTTCGCCTTCTTCTTGGTCACCTCCTGTCGGGTAAAGGGGACGTCGGCGGCGATTATCTCCCTCATCTTAGCCTCAATAACTGGCAGGTCGTCGGGGGTCAGGGAGCGGGGCAAATCAAAATCATAGTAGAAGCCATCTTGAATAGCGGGACCGATGGCAAACTTAGCCTCGGGGAAGATAGACTGGACCGCCTCCGCCATAATATGGGCTGCGGAATGACGCATTATCTCCAGCTTTTCACCCTCACTAGAAGCCATGCTTAAAATTCTCTCTACTGTGAATTTGATTATATCAACTAGGGGCTATATGTGCAATTAAGCCGCTTTCACCCTTGCCAGATGGGGGACAAAACACGATAAGGCTAATGCTTGCTTTTATCTTTCTCCTCACCACGCAACTGCTTCCACCTTTCTTCCCCCAGGCACTGGCGGGCGGAAGCACACCACTCAATACATGATGGGAGCTTCTCCCTGAAGACATTCTTACCGCACTTAGGGCACTTAACCTTGACTTCATCAGAGAAGATTTCAACCTCAGCACCGCAGTTCGGGCATTTATGCAATTCCACCCGCAGATTTCTGAACTCCTGCCCCGGACACTTGCTGTCCATCGCTCACCCCCTGGCGACAAAGCAAAATGGGCCATTCTGGACTCGAACCAGAGACCCCAGTCTTATCAGGACTGTGCTCTAACCAACTGAGCTAATGGCCCACAAATCATATGTAATTCTAGGTGAGAAGACACCAAAAATCAAGCCCACCATAAAAAATCACCTTAACAACTGGATAGTGGAAGGAAGGAAAAACCCACTAAATGGGTACCGACCTAGGAGAAAAAATCTCCCTAGAAAGGAGGTGATCCAGCCGCAGCTTCCGCTACGGCTACCTTGTTACGACTTCGTCCCAATCGCCGACCCCACCCTCGGCGACTGCCCCCCCGAAGGGTTGGCCCATCGACTTCAGG
>Ga0315280_10003621_pt1 | contig 23561 bp, 21 predicted proteins | sample YL17G06_40_MG_FD_203697 | JGI IMG/M metagenome (GOLD analysis project Ga0315280, IMG submission 203697) | Sediment microbial communities from Yellowstone Lake, YNP, Wyoming, USA - YL17G06_40 | ecosystem: Environmental > Aquatic > Freshwater > Lake > Sediment | place: USA: Wyoming | collected... | reverse complement strand
GTCCCTCCAATACCAGGTTCAATGTCTGTAGCCTCCCTTGCTCTTGCTGTGTCAATGTCAGTCCTCTCATGACTGACATTATCCCTTAACAGTTAGCTACTGACGTAATCGTATAACAACAACAACAGATTTAGGCATGCCCGGAAAAGACTTCTTTTTAGCCACAAAGAGAACCTCTCAATCGATGCCCTGCTGCAATGTCACGACTTTTTAACCTTTCCGCCTCAGATTTTATGACTTTTACATACAATTATCGTTAACATGGCTTCCTTGGAACATCTATGCAGGTAAGGAGCAACATGTGGGAATTTGAGACTGAGGCTTCAGAGATTACCCAGCGCACTCCACAGGTCAAATCGTTTCGTTTTCCGATACGAACCAGTGGTGTAAGCTATCAGCCCGGTCAGTTCTTTTTTCTGACTATCAAAATCAGCGGCAAGGATGCCATGCATCATTTCTCTTTCTCAAGCTCCCCTACCGAGAAAGGCTATATCGAGTTCACCAAGAGAATCACCACGCATGAATTCTCTCAAGCCCTGGCAGCTATGAAACCTGGCGCGTGGGCACGTCTCAAAGGTCCCATGGGCACTTTTACTTTGCCCAAGAAGAAACAGAAGCTGGCGTTCCTCAGTGGAGGAATCGGCATTACCCCCTTGAGAAGTATGCTCTGCTATATCAAGGACAGAAAGGAGCCGTGGGATATAATTATGCTCTACGGTAACGCGAGCGTTGAAGAGATAGTATTCCGTCAAGAGCTCGACTCCATAAGTGACACGAATCCTGGCCTGAAAATCGTCCATGTGCTCTCGGGTCCAGATATTCCTCAGGGCTGGAAGGGAAAGACCGGCCTGATCAATAAGGATCTTGTCGCCGAGGTTATCTCCGATTACAAAACGCGACTTTTCTACATTTCCGGCCCACCTAAAATGGTCAATACCCTGGAAGAGCAACTGATGTACCTTGAAATACCCGCCGAACAAATCCAGAGAGACTCATTCACAGGTTATGATTAGGCGTTAGGCTTGTGCCGTCTGATACTATGAAAAGAGCTTCGAATTCCGGGTGGATAGACATTTCGGTACCCTTGCGAGACGGTATGGTTCACTGGCCAGACGATCCGCCTGTCAAGATAACTCGGGTTCTCGATGTCGGGCGCGGGGATAGCCACAGCCTGTCCCTACTTAACATGGGCTCACACAGCGGCACTCATCTCGATGCACCGCTGCATTTCATCCAGGGTGCCCTTTCCGTAGACCATGTGCCGTTGGATGCCGTGATAGGTCCGGCGCGCGTGCTGCAGATTGGGGATAGGGAATCAGTGAAGTCGCAAGAACTGGTCCGCTACCGCATTAGAAGGGGCGAGCGCATCCTGCTCAAGACAATGAATTCCTCGCGGGTCTGGCGGCTGCCAGATTTCACCGGGAACTTTGTTTTCATTACGAAAGAGGCCGCCGAGATGCTTGCCGAGATTAAGCCCTCGTTACTGGGCATTGACTATCTTTCAGTTGGCGGTTACAAGCACAGCGGCTCTGAAGTGCACCGGGCCTTGCTGGGCAGCGGGATATGGATCCTGGAAGGACTCGACCTTTCCCTGGTTGAGCCGGGGGACTACTACTTAATCTGCCTACCGTTGCGTGTCGAGAACGGTGACAGTGCGCCGGCCCGTGCTGTGCTGAAAAAGATCATGAAATAGTTTTTTGTGAAGGGTTAATTTTATGAACTCTATTCAACTTGCGCAGAGTTTCGGCCAGGAAATGTGGTTGGACTACATTCGCCGCGGCTTGCTTACGTCCCGAGAACTGAAGAAGCTGGTCGATTTGGGAATCACCGGATTAACAGCCAACCCGACCATCCTGGAAAAGGCGATACTGGGCAGCACCGACTACGATGAGGACTTGCTGCGTTTGGCGCAAATAGACAAAAAGCCAGACGAGATTTACGAGATACTGGCCGTAGAGGATGTTCGCGCCTCCGCTGACCTTTTTCGCCCCGTATTCGATAGAACGAATGGGGAATGGGGCTACGCTTGCCTCGAGATAAATCCCTTACTCGCTTATGGCACTGAACGTACCATTGAAGAAGCACGAAGGCTTTTTGTGGTTCTTGACCGACCTAACGTGATGGTCAAAGTTCCTGCTACACCTGAGGGGATTCCAGCAATTCGCCGTCTGACTGGCGAGGGCATCAATGTTAATGTGACTCTGATCTTCTCTCTGGCTATGTACGAACAGGTCATGGAAGCTTACATTACCGGCATGGAAGACCTCATAAATAGCGGGAGGGAACCCGGCAAAGTAGCATCGGTCGCCTCTTTCTTCCTAAGCAGAATAGATACGGCAGTGGACTCTATCCTGGGCGCACGTATCCTTGGCGGAGAAAGAGGTCTGAACGTCCTTATGGGCAAGGCCGCTGTCACCAGCGCCAAGCTCGCCTATCGAGCGTTCAAAAATACCTTCCATGGGGAGCGATTTGCTGCCTTGAAGGCAAAAGGCGCTCGCGTACAACGCCCGTTATGGGCCAGCACCGGCACCAAGAATCCCCAGTACAGCGATGTCAAATACGTAGAGCCCCTCATTGGTCACGATACGGTGAACACTCTGCCCCTGGCAACGATATACGCCTTCTTAGACCACGGGCGCGCTGAGGACACTATAGAGCTCGATGTTGACGAAGCTAAACAAGACCTGAAAGCTCTGGAGGATGCTGGGATTAGCCTGGAGGAGGTCACCGATAAGTTGCTTTCCGATGGCGTCAAGGCTTTTTCGGATTCCTTCGAAAATCTAATGGCCCGGATATCTGATAAAAAGGCCCAGTTAACGGGGAGAAAGCGCGTTTATCCGGGCACCAACATAAGGGTTTACACTTTGGATGAGAATAATGCCGGAGCGAGCAAGAGGCATAGCAAAATTGACCAATGAATTGCCTTGAAAGTCTGGAGGCCAGCGATGGAACTTGGCATGATTGGCCTGGGCCGCATGGGCGGTAACATGGCTCGCCGCCTGATGGGTGGCGGTCATCGGCTCGTAGTCTATGACCCTATTCCGAAAGCGGTAAAAGCTCTGGTTAAACGGGGGGCGGTCGGAACTGACTCGATATCGGAACTGGTGAGAAAGCTCAAGAAACCTCGGGCTGTATGGCTGATGACGCCGTCAGGTTCAGCCACCGAGGAGACTATTAATTTGCTGTCCACAGAGCTTTCACCTTGCGACATTATTATAGATGGGGGCAACTCCAACTACACGGACAGCATCCGTCGCGCGGCTCTATTGCGTGACAAAGGGATATCATTTCTGGATATAGGCACCAGCGGCGGGATATGGGGTCTCAAAGAGGGGTACTGCCTGATGGTTGGCGGCGACCGCAAAGCATTCACCCGGATGAGGCCGGTTTTTCAAATACTGGCGCCCTCGACAGATAAAGGTTATGGGTACGTAGGACCTAGCGGAGCAGGCCACTTCGTTAAGATGATTCACAACGGAATTGAATACGGCCTGATGCAGGCATACGCGGAAGGGTTTGAGCTGTTGAAAGCAAAGGATGAGTTCAGCCTTGATTTGCCCGAAATCGCTGAGCTCTGGCGTCACGGCAGCGTCATACGTTCCTGGTTGCTGGACCTAGTCGCTGCGGCTCTATCTGAGAACCCCGAGTTGAAGGACGTTGAAGCTTATGTAGAGGACTCTGGAGAAGGCCGCTGGACGGTCAAGGAAGCAATCGAGCTTGCCATTCCCACGCCCGCGATATCGGCTGCACTGCAAAGGCGGTTCCGCTCGCGGCAGCAGCAGCCATACGGTGACAAGCTGCTGGCTGTTCTCCGGGAGCAGTTCGGCGGCCATGCTGTGAAGAGGGTAAAATAGTCGGCCTATCTATTGTTCAATTCTTTGGCGTTGCTATACATGGAAGTAATTGAAAGATAAGAGGTACAAAATGTTCGCCGTAGGGATAATGCGTGACAAACCGGGCGTGCATACTCTTGAACTTCCCAAACCGGAAGTTAAGAAATCCGATGATGTATTGGTGCGCGTTAAGCAGGTGGGATTGGACGGAACGGACTTCAACATGATTCGCTACAATCTGCAGGATTTGCCGCCTGAGCGCAGCGAGATGGTCATAGGTCATGAGGTCGTGGGGGTAGTTGAAAGTGTGGGCGACAAGGTCAAGTCGGTTAAGCAGGGAGATGCCGTGACCATAACCGTGCGCCGGGGTTGTGGCGAGTGCACCCCTTGCTTGCATAACACAAGCGACATGTGTCTCACCGGCCGGTACAAGGAACGGGGTCTTCATAAGCTGGATGGCTTCCTCACCCAGTTCGTGGTTGACCAGGAGCAGTATGTGGCTAAAGTCCCTCCTGAACTGGTCAACATGGCTGTTTTCACCGAGCCCATCAGCATCGTAGAAAAGGGAATACAGCAGCTTAGAGTTATTCAGTCACGGCTTCCCTGGACTTGTAGCCACCCCGAGCATGGCTTCGATTCGCCGCAATGGGGCGGATGTAAGATAGCGCTGGTAGTCGGAGCAGGCCCTCTGGGGCTGATAGCTGTTGCTTTGCTTAGACTGGCCGGAGTAAATGTGTTTGCAGCTGATATCGTCCCCGAACAACATGTCAAGGCGAATCTAGTTCATCGCATGGGGGCCGGCTACCTGGATGCGCGTAACAAGACACCCGCTGAACTGATAGAGCTAGGGGCTGGCGAAGACTACCTTGACATAATATTTGAGGCATCGGGTGCAGCCGCCGCCGCACTGGAACTGATACGGTATATGTCTCGCGGTAGCATTTATGTAATGACAGGCATTCCCAGAGAAGAGGTTTTGATGCAGATAGACGCAGCCCTGCTTGTGCGCCAGATCGTACGTTACAATCAGGTGTTGGTGGGCTGCGTCAATTCCAACCGCAGCCATTTCGAGACGGCGCTAGGCGACATCGGGAGAATAAATTCGAGTTATCGCAGCATACTGGACCAGATGCTGACTGAGCGTCTCAGCTTCCAGGATTACGCGCGAGCTTTCCTCCCCAAAGGGCCAAATCATATAAAGACCGTGATCGAAGTCGAGCCCTGGGATAAAATCTCCGCAAAACGGAAGTGAGACTGCCTGCGCCGTTTCAAAATGTAACAACTTTTCAATTTTTACGCTGCGCTTTTTATGACTTTTTAATACTGTATTGATTATGGTTATCCTGGTCTGAGGCAAAACGACGGTTCCGTTGAAAATATAGATCATATAACAGTTACTTCAATTTGTTTCCGGCGGAGATAGAAGCTATGGCGAGATTGCCCGGCGAAGGCGAGATTAAGAGTAATTCTCGAGGGTCAGTGCGCAATACTGAGAGAAGCAAGTTACTTTATTGGGCTGCCGGGCTTTCAATTTTCGCGCTATTCGCTCATGCCATCGATACTCCGGATCACCTAACGGAGTGGTGGGGATATGGCACGATTTTTATAATCCTGGGGGCATTCCAGTTCTTTTATGGAATCGCCCTCTTTCTGCAGCCGTGGCGCTATGATGAGGATGGCAATTGGCGTGATGATGCTGGCAGATCCGGAAGACCTTACTATATAATAGGTATCTTTTTGGCTGCCGCTGTCATAGTCGTTTACATAATAACACGCACCAGCGGTATGCCTTTCCTGGGGCCAGAGGCTGCTGCAGAATCAGTCACTGCTCTCAGTCTGGTGCCACCCCTGGTGGATATACCACTCATATATTGCCTTACCATATTGCTTCTCCGCTCCCGCATGGGTTCTTCCGAGCGTCTGGATACCGCATAGCCGTGCTTCCTGTATCATCCCATGGGCCAAATTCCAACGTGACGATAGCCGAACAAAAAGTGCGCAGCGACTACGCCGATGAAAAACCACCAGAAGTAGGAGTGAAGACCAAAGAACGGTCTGTAGAACATATTCTTCAAGAGGCGGCCTGGCTTGCCCAGGGTCAGCAGCCTGGGAGAGATTCTGCACGAAAGAAATACAGTCGCGGCAACCACTGCGCCACTGAGTCCAAGCCCCAGGATCCGCCAGTGGATATAGGCGTCCGAGTCGCCGGCTTGTGGCAAACCTGTATGAATAAAAGCCAAAGTGAGGTGAGATACCAGTGTAACCCCCATAAACCACCAGAGGAATGAGTGGTATTTATTGAACGATTTGTAGGCTCGGTTTTGGGTAACATTTTTCAAACCGACTCGATGGAGCAAAGAGGCGAAGGTCCTGCATGAAGCAAAAATGGCCAAAGCTAATACCACAGTAATAACCCCTAGAACTATCGCCGCTCGCTCCTCATACGGAGACGATTGTCCAGCCGCCTGCATGGCCACATTTATTTTATGTAGCAAAATGACATCCATCGACGTTCCCTCCTATACTTCCAAATTCTCTTATTGGTCAACTTGTAGCATAATTGGCCACACAGCACCTCTTTGTCTAAAGGAAGACCAGTCGGTCGATGAGCATGGCTCCAAATAGGATTATCAGAAACACGATTGAATAAGAAAAAAGACGGCGTGCAGTACGCGAATCGTCTCTGTACAACAGGCGTAATGCTAAGGCTAGAAAACCAAACCCCAGAATGCATGCTGCACCAAGGTAGAGAAATCCCAAATGAGCGATTGGCACGAGCAAGAGCGAAGCCGCTACCAGAAGAAAGGAAAAAACGATGATCCAGCGGCGGGTATTTCTTTCAGGCATGACCCCGAGGCCGACATTCTGAAAATCGTTGCGACGGGAAATAGCAAGTGCCCAGAAATGAGGAGGCGACCAGAGGGCAACGATAGCGAAAAGGATGAAAGGTGTCACACTAACCGTGCCCGTCACCGCTATCCACCCTATCAGGGGCGGGAAAGCTCCCGCGCCACTGCCCGCTACGGCGCTCCACGAAGTGCGCCGTTTTAACCACAATGTGTAGACCACAATGTAGTAAATCAGTGCTCCGGCTGCCATGGCGGCAGCTGCCAGGCTCACAAGTCGGCTGAGAATGAGCAGGCCGATAAAGGCAATAACTACGCCAAAAGCCATGGCTTGCGAGGCCCTTAATCGGCCGGCGGGTAGAGGACGATTGCGTGTACGCACCATCATTCCATCGATATCACGGTCAATGTAGCAGTTGAGCGCATTAGAACTGCTAACCATCAGCGCTCCTCCCACCAGAGTGAATATCAGAATAGAAATCGGAGGCCAGCCTTTAGCAGCTAGAAACATGGCTGCGCCTGCTGTTACTAGGTGGAGCAAGACAACCCGTGGTTTAGCCAGGGCAAGATAGTCCGTCCATGCGGTTCTTTGCAGTTGTAACTCCACGCTGTCTCCCATCTTCTACGTAATTATGAATATGGTAGTAAATACCAGAATCCAGATAAAGTCGACGTAATGCCAGTAGAGCGAACTAACCTCTATGGGAAGGAAGTTGCTGGATGAGAAACGATGCCGCAGGGTTCGCGTCAGCATGGACACCATCAATATGACGCCGGCAAAAACATGCAGGGCGTGAAAGCCTGTCAGGGTGTAGAACGTCGAGCCGTATGCGTTAGTCCAGGGACGGAACGTGACATGGGTCCATTCATAGAGCGTGATGCCGAGGAACGTAACCCCCAGGAAAATGGTCAGCCCGAGGCCAATACCGAGACTACTTTCTTTGCCTTTGCGGATAGCCCTTCCTGCCCACCATATTGTTCCGCTGCTGACCAGCAAGATGAAGGTATTGATGCTCGCTAGCCAAGTGTCTAAGTGTACACCTGCCGGCGGCCAGACCTTCGTTTCTGCCCGCAAGTAGTAGTATGTAGCGAAAAGCGAGCCAAACAGAAACGCTTCCGAAATCAAGAAAAGTATCATGCCCAGGTAAACGGGGGTGCGCGATGCCTTTACGTGCTCGACACCAAATATTTCTACCGATGGTTCGTCACTCATTCTTAATTTCCTCTTTAGTTTCAGTGCTCATGATGGCGTGCACGGAACCCTCCACTCCGTACCCGAAAGGATTACCGACCACACGCGGAATCTCGGCGAAATTCTCTTCGGGGGGTGGTGACGATACCTGCCAGGCCAGAATCATCGAGTTCCAGGGGTTGGGCCCCGCCGGTGCTCCGCGCCGGGCGCTGGTAATCATGTTATAGGCAAGGATTACCAGTCCAGCGAATATCAAGAATCCGCCTACCGCTGTGGCAATATGCAGTGGTCGGAAGCCCAGGGTTAGGCTATAGTCGAAAACACGTCGGCGCATCCCTTCGATTCCCAGTCCCAGCATGGGCAGAATGAGGAGCGTTGTTCCGACTGTCATCAAAAGCCACTGCATCTTACCCATCTTCTCGCTGAGCATCCGACCTGATACCTTGGGAAACCAGAAATATATGGCTGCCATTAAAGGAAGCAGGAATCCCCCGAACAGCGTTGCATGGAAGTGTCCCACCACGAAGTAGGTATCATGGAGGTAAAGGTCGACAGGCACTATGCCCAACGGCACTCCGGTTAACCCGCCGATGAGGAATGTGACAATGGCGGAAAGGACAAAAAGGAAAGCGGTAGTTATCCGAAGTTTGCCCAGCCACATGGTGGCCACCCAGGCAAAAACCTTGACTCCCGTTGGCACGGCTACCAATAGTGTGGTGACCATGAAAGGGATTTTTAGAAATGCTGGTATCCCCGCAGCGAACATGTGATGGGCAAAGACTATCGTGCCACCGGCGGCAATGCCGATACTGGAAATTGCTACCGCTTTATAGCCGAAAAGAGGCTTACGCGCAAAGACGGGTATGGTATCGCTGATAATTCCCAGGCCCAGAAGAACGAAGACATATACCGCGGGATGAGAATAGAACCAGAACAGGTACTGGTAAAGGAGAACCTGGCCCCCCATCTGAGGGTTGAAAAAGCCCATTCCGAGCACCCGCTGAAATAGAACCATTAAAAAAGACATGCCGATGAATTGGGTGAAAGTCAGGGTCAGTGCAGTGGTGGCTAGAGTTGACCAGACAAACACAGGCATACGAAATGGGCCCATCCCCGGCGCGCGCATCTTAAAGATAGTAGTTAGAAAATTGATGGCGCCCAGGATTGAAGAAAGTCCGCTCAAGAATATACCTATCAAAATAAAATTCATTCCGATATATTCGAAGGAAGCGCTTAATGGAGGATACAATGTCCAGCCCGTGTCGAATCCTCCGACTAGTAGACTGAAAGCAGTGAGCAGGCCAGCGGGGGGTATTAGCCAGTAAGAGAGAGCATTCAAGCGAGGGAATGCCATATCCCGAGCGCCTATGAGCAACGGTATGAGGTAATTCATAAGTCCGGAGAAAGCCGGCAACACGACGATGAAAAGCATTAACAGACCATGATCGCTGATAATCGACTCGTAGGTAGTAGCATTAAGAGGTGAGACTAACTTGGATAAATCCAACCGTCCCACCAATTGTAGGGCTACTGCAAATGGTAGAAAAGTGAGGGCTGTAACTAAATATTGCACACCGATGATTTTATGATTCGTATCCAGGTTGAAATAGCGAGTCCATGAACGCTTGGGAGGCTCCGCCTCTTTTGGCTCGGCACCAATTGCCCAGCGAAACCAGTAGTTGAAAGCACCCAATACTACCAAATAAGTGATTACACCAGTAAATATGCCGATGGTAGTTACCGGGCCTGGATTCCAGGCTGGCAAGCCAATAGCGTGGCGCACGAGCATGGTGATACCAATGCCCGCGCCTGCTCCAGCCAGGCCGGCTAATAATCCTCTAATTACGCCCAGCGAAAATATCTTCAATATCTTGTTCATTACAGGATCCTGCTCATTGCACCACGAACTTGCCAGTCATGATTGTGGGATGCACATCACAGCGAAAGAAATAAGTTCCTGGTTTGGCTGGCGCCGTGAAATTGTAAGTAACTTTCGCGGGCCCTGTGACTATCTGGCCGCGGAAAATTGGCGTCTGGGCACTCGAATCAGTGTATACGGCGAAGTTGTGCGGGATATTATCCATATTATTAAAATTTATGGTAACGCTGGCACCGGCGGGAACCATGATTATGCTCAAGTCGAACGAAATGTTCATGGCCATCAGGTTTATGGTGACAGACGGCTGTGTCGGTCCGGTCGAAGGAGTCGCGGTGGGAGTAGGCGAGGGCGCGGCCTGTTGAGCCTGAACCCAGGTCTGAAAATCAGCGAGTGATACCACATTCACCGGCGCTGTCATATAAGTATGCCCGTAGCCGCATAATTGAGAACACTGAACTGTATAGTGGCCTATTTCCGTGGGAGTGAAGCGTAATTGGGTGGTCATACCTGGCACGACATCCTGTTTGGGGCCAAATTCTTGCACCCAGAAGGAATGCACGACATCTTTCGATTGCATGTAAAGCGCAACCCTCTGGTTGATAGGCAACTCCAATTCAAAAGACGTGATGTTACCATATGTGGGGTAATTGAATTGCCAGGCAAACCGAGAGGCAGTAACATCTATCTCTAGTTCGGATTGGGGTGGCCCCGGCCTCGTCATGTCGTTTAACACTACCCCGCCGTAGGCACCGAGTCCGATAACAATGATCAGAGGGATAACAGTCCATGCCATTTCGAGGGAGCCGTACCCCTTTATGGGAGGAGCATCTTTGTCATCGCCTGGGCGGCGTCGAAAGAAAATCAGTGAATATACGAATACTGATATCACCAATGCAAAAATGACGCTAGCGATGGCAAAAAGGATCTTCAGGAGATGGTCAATAGATTGCCTTTCCAGGCTTGAGGGACGGGGTATGAGGTCTATCCGGAGAAAAATATAACTTAAGCCGATAGCTAGTGCGAAAGCAAAAATTAATACTATGAATAGATGCTTCTTCATAACGAAACCATTCTGCCTCTGGCAATCATTGTTAGTTTCGCAGAACTCCGACCCCCGATCTGCCGGGCGGGCATAGCGGCAAGCAAAATCGCCGTGAATTGAGAGCCCATGAGTCCTTCCTCTTCTTAGGAAAAACACCATCTCGGGTCATGCGGAGGGCTTGCCCTTCGCATGACCCGACTTTATTCCTCCAATCCCATCAGGGCGTCACTACAAAAGTGCCGTTCATAATGGTAGGATGAATGTCACACTCAAAAAAGTAACTTCCTGAAGCTGATGGCGCCGTGAAGTGATAGGTGATTTGTTGTGGCCCAGTGATCACCTGCCCTACGAAGACTGGCTTCGTCCCGCCGCCGGTCAGGTTCTCATACACTGAGAAATTATGATTGATACCGGCATCCTGGTTATCGAAGTTCACAGTTACAGATGCACCTGCCGGCACAGTAATTGTACTTTTATCGAAGGCTATGTTCTTTGCTGTCAGATTTATTGTGACACTCTGACCTGTCCCTGTAGGAGTGGGTGTCGGTGGTGTCGTTGGAGTTGCAGCAGATGATGCCGTAACTGTAACCTTGGCCACAATTGGCGGATTAAGTGGAGTGTGGTCATTGTTCACAAGTTCCACCGAGAAGGAATGAGTGCCTGCAGTCACGTTAGGCCATGTATAGGAAGTGGCCGCTGTCGCAGCGTATGTACCCGCAGCGGTAACTGCAGGCTGCCCCTGGGTGGTAGGCGCATCCACATCGAAAAAGTAATGAATGTGTCCTTCACCCGGGACATTCGCCTGTCCCAGCTTGTCGACTATATTGAAGTTGGAGACGTGTACTGAAACAATTACATTGCCGGTAGGTATTGTAGAACCGTTCGTCGGCGACGTTATGCTGATCGTAGGAGCCGCAGCTCCCTGCACTGTGACAGTGACTTTGAACACATAAGGCGGATTGAGTGGGGTGTGGTCATTGTTAACGAGCTCCACTGAGAAGGAATGGGTGCCTGGAGTCACGTTGGGCCACGTATAGGAAGTGGCTGCTGTCGCTGCATATGTGCCCGCTGCGGTAACTGCAGGCTGCCCTTGCGTTGTGGGGGCATCCACATCGTAGAAGTAATGGATGTGTCCTTCCCCTGAGACACTTGGCTGGCCAAGCTTGTCGACGAGACTGAAGTTGGAAACTTTGACCGAGACTGTTATATTGCCAGCAGGCACGGTAGAACCGTTTGCCGGCGACGTGATCTCGATTGCCGGTGCCTTGCTTCCGTAGCATCCTGCAAGAGCAACTAACGCCATTACTAGCAGAGCTACTGAAAACAGAGCCAGTGACATCCCGGTACGACGTCGCAAGATCCTTTTCATTGTTGCACCTCCTTGATTTTCTTACTCCTGATGTCATTCCTTCTTCTGGGTGCTTCGTCCGCAGCCGCCAGGGCTGCGGACGAAGCACCCATCGATTAACAGCCTGTTACTGACCTCCAAGACCACCTGTATAGGTGATAGCGTACACCTGTACCTGGCTAACGACCGGCGGGTTGAGCGGCGTATGGTCGTTGTTCACCAGTTCCACCGACAGTGTATGTAACCCCACCGGGACGTTCTGCCATGTATATGTCGTAGCGGCAGTAGCTGCGTAGGTGCCTTGCGCCGTAACAGCGGGCTGTCCCGGAGTGGTCGGCGGAGTTACATCCAGGAAGTAATGGATGTGTCCCTCACCCGGGACGTTAGTTTGCCCGAGTTTGTCCACTAGATTGAGGTTGCTCACGCTCACGTCGATCGTAATTGAGCCAGCCCTTCCAATGGCGCCATTTTGCGGCTGCAATATGGTTACCCTGGGATTCATATCGGTAGTGACAGTGATGGTCTGCACCACGGACGGAGTCAGCGGCGTATGGTCATTATTCACCAGCTCCACAGACAACGTGTGTGTCCCGGCAGGTACGTTGTGCCATGTGTAGGTAGTGGAGGCTGTCGCCGCGTAGGTACCTGGTGCCGTAACAGCGGGCTGTCCCGGAGTGGTCGGGGCGGCTACATCCAGGAAGTAATGGATGTGTCCCTCACCGGCAACATTAGGTTGACCCAGCTTGTCTGTTAACTTGAAGTTAGTGACCTCCACCGAGACGTTGATGTCGCCTGCTGGAAGGCTGGCATTATTTGTAGGCTCCACGAACTTGATGGCCGGGATGGTTGCTCCAAGCCTAAAACCTATTATCGAGGCCGGGCCACCGGGTCCGGCAATTGGCCAGACTAAGGTGTCGCCCGCTACGGCGGGCCAGGCGTTAACGCCTGCAGGTGCCTGGTAGCTCCAGACCTTCTGGCCGGTATCGCGCTTGAAGGCATATAACATGCCGTCAAATGTCCCCGTGAACACTAAGTCGTTAACCACCGTGGCTCCGCCGTACTCACCGCTGGGCAACTTGTTGTCCCACAGTATGTGACCCGTGTTGACGTCGACAGCAACCAGATCGCCGGTATTTGTGCTGAAGGGAGCAACGCTATAGTTGAGGCCGTTAGTATAGGTCACAGCCAAATTGTTGGCTGCAACGTAGACCACGCCGTCAGCATAGGCCATCGGGGTCTCGACGCCTCCCAAAATGCCGGGAAGTACAGTTATGTTTCCGTTGGCCGGCCACACTGCAAGCTCATCATTGCCGTTGTGTTGACCGACCTCGGTATCCCAGAGAAGCGCACCAGTATCGCGGTTGAACGCATAGACTCGCCCCATCTTACCTGCGCCGAGCACGATGTCCTGTTGTTTTCCCCCATAGTTGGCGCTGCCAAGTATCGGAGGAATCTGTAAATCGTAATCGGAGATATCATGGGGCCAGACCTGGGTATACCAAGCCATTTTCCCGCTCTTGTGGTCGAGGGCCAACATGCTGCATGTATAAAGGTTGGGACCGGGGCGGCTCGACCCACTTGGATAGTCCTGAGTGATGCCAGTCACCTTGGGCTGACCAGGGAAAGGTGCCGGATTAGCTATTCCCCAGTAGGACATGCCGGTGTTAGTATCGATGGCAGGGTCGTACCAGCAGCCTCCACCGCTATTAACTACTGGGTTGCCCCAGACGTCCGGGGGATTTACCGTATTAAAGCTCCAGAGTACATTCCCCGTTTTCTGGTCCAGAGCGTAGATTACACCCATGCCTCCGCCGGCATAGAATATGCCGGCGTTCCCAGGCACGGTGGAGACATAGACTATGTTGTCGTAGACTGTGGTTTGCATATCGATGCCGTTTTGCCCCTGGCTAATGTCTATTAACGTTTTGCGCCAGGTCTCCTGTCCGGTGCTCATGTCCACTGAGGCGACAGCGTAAGGTCCGGCGCTGCCGTAGACTTTGCCGTAGCCGACAGAAACGCCGTTCGGCCCGAGATTCGCCAGGTTATAAACTGTCTGCCATTTCTGCTGTCCTGTTGCAAGATCCAGGGCCATTATGTTATTGCCTATGTCCTGGATATAAACAGTGCCGCCCATGATTATCGGCGTGGTCGATATCGAGCCGAATGTGCTTGTGCCGCTGGGAACATTATGCACCCAGGCAACGCCGAGCGTGTTTACATTCGTTGAATTTATTGTTGAGTCCGTAGTTGCGCGGGTGTTAGCATAATCGTGGTTGGGCAGAGGCCAGTCTGTGGCGTATTGCGTCACCTCCGGAGGAGCAGAGCCAGATGACGAAGATGAACACGCCGCCAAAGTAGCGGCCAGAACCGCCACCATGACTAAAGCTAGAACTACTCGCCCCCATTTTAGTGAAACTCGTTTCACGATTAACCTCCTTAGCATTCTCGAAAATTATCTATCACCAGTTGATAACGTAAAGATAGCTTTTTATCATTCAGCCTCCTTTGCACTCGTTTCAGGAAAATCGTAAGCGCACCCATATTAGCGATTGACTGATAAAGAAGTAATAAAATTCATCGGTAAAAAGTTAAAAATTTGTGACATCTAGGGTTTTCGAAATCTGCAGCCAGGAACCATATTGATAAAGGATAGAGGAATGTGACAGTTTTGTTAGATTTTTCGTCCCGTTTTTATGACTTCTTTATTACCCAGCTATCATAATCATAGCGTCGAGCAATATGTGAACCTGAAACCCGATAGAAGTCGCCATCAGTAAAAAGGAGCAGGACATGAAGAAACCTGAAAGCAACGCACGTAAAACTAAGAAATCTCAGGCAAGAGAACAAGACCTGGCAACCATCGATTTATTGATTGCCCGGTTGGCTGACAAAAGCGAACAGAAGCGCAAGAGCACTCGCGAAAGCCTTGTAGCTATAGGAGAGCCGGCAATACCCGCCTTAATTAATGCACTTGAGCACAGCAACTCTCAGGTGCGTTGGGAAGCCGCTAAAGCCCTCGGCCAAATTCGCGCCCCGCAAGCAGCACCTGCAATGGTGAAAGCATTGCGCGACGAGGCTTTCGATGTTCGCTGGCTCGCGACAGAAGGATTGATTGCGATGGGAAAAGAAGCTTTGGCTCCGCTATTGAAAGAGCTAACTCTAAACTCAGAGCATCCCTGGCTTCGAGAGGGGGCGCATCATGTGCTCAGCCATTTTGCCGGGAGCGACGTCATTATAGAGCATCACGACATCTCTCATCCGGTCCAGAGCACTGAACTCAGAGGATTGCTTAAACCTCTAGTTGCTGCCTTAGATAGCATGGAGCCATCCATAGAGGTGCCCCGGGCGGCCAAGAAAGCACTTGATGAACTGATGCAACTAGATAGTAACCCGGATACCAAATAGAGAATCTGTCATGGATAAACCGCAAAATGGTGCTCAAAACAGGGCGCTAGCCACAGCGCAAAACTCCAACTCGGAAAAAGTAAAGCTATCGGACTTGCCTCTCCCCGAGCTGGTGGGGACGTGACCCGCAGACAGGCAAGAAGCAGTACAAATGGCATTCTGTCAAAGGCACCAAGAAGCAGGCTGACAAAGAGCTTGCCCCGCTCATAAACCGTTTGGAGACCGGTAATTATATCAAGCCAACTAAAATTACTGTCGGTTTATTCCTTGAGCAATGGTTAAATGATTATGCTTCCACCAATACAGCTCCGAGGACTTTTGAACGCTATTTGGAGATTGTTCGAAGCCACCTTATACCCAGTCTTGGCCGCATAACTCTGGTACATCTGAAGCCTGAGCATTTGCAGGCGTACTACACCCAGGAATTGACTTCAGGGCGTCTAAACGGTAAAGGTGGATTGTCAGCGCAGACAGTTAAGCATCATCATCGTGTCTTATCAGAGGCTTTGAATCATGCCGTGAAATGGGGATTAGTAATTCGCAATGTCGCCAACGCGGTTGACCCCTTTTTTATACCTAGTTTCAGCTAGCACTCAAGTCGCAGTAGAAATTAGAGTTAAGCATCCAAGGGCTGATGCAGCAAGAATAGTGAGATATATGCAAGAGGAACCAATCATTACTATTAAGAGATGGCTTTCTTTCCTATTTCGTAACTGGTTAATCGCCCCTTTGACGGGTTTGAAATTGCTTTTCGTACTCTTCTTCCTACTTTTATTAGACGGTCCTGGATGGTTGACCATGCTCTTGCCGCAAGTAGCCAGACTAGGCTTATCTAATGACGAAGTCAGGAAATACTACTATATTGGATATTCTGTCTTCTTTGTAGTGACAGGTCTAATACTCATGTCCGTCTAGAGATTAGCAAAAGATTAGCAAAAATAAAAAGGCCCTTTAAGCATTTTAGGCTTACGGGGCCTTTTTACGTTCAGAAAGTGGTACCCCTGGGGCGACTCGAACGCCCGACACGCGGTTTAGGAAACCGCTGCTCTATCCTTCTGAGCTACAGGGGCTGGTGGAGATAGGGGGATTCGAACCCCCGACCTCTGCGATGCGAACGCAGCGCTCTCCCAGTTGAGCTATATCCCCCTATTTGCCTCTTAAACAACAATAAAGCCCGAATTAATCATATGGACTCTTAGCATTATGAGGATAGCAAAAGCAGGTTACACTGTCAAGGCAAGCTATGTTGGATGCGGGCTCCAGCAGCTGCCCTACTCGTCGTTTTCGAGGGTGCGCAGCCTGTGGTCGTCGATGCCGAAGTGATGCGCTATCTCGTGGCGTACCACTCTCCCCACTTCTTCCTCAACCTCCTGCCAGGAGTGGCAGCGTGCTTCGATGGGCTTGCGGAAGATGGTTATTTTGTCGGGCAGCACCATGCCATAGCCGGGGCCCCGGTGTAGGTGGGGCACACCTTCGTAGAGGCCAAGCAGGGAGAACCTGCTCTTGACATTGTTCCTGGCGAGCTGGGCCGGGCTGGCCCAGTCCTCTACAACCACATCTACGTTCTCCAGCCTGTCATGAAACTCTGGCGGCAGCTCATTGATCGCTTTCATCACCAGATTGTAGAACTTCTCTCTTTGCTGTGCGGCGCGCGCCAGGTCATAGTAGACTCTGCGTCCGGCTGGCTTTTCGTCTGGCCCGGGCTTTTCTGACATCAGTGCTTTGCCTCTACTCTCGACTTTCCTGAAGCTGTACGATGCGTGCCTCAGCCTTGCCTGCTTTGATGCTGAGAAGGGCTACGGTGCCCATCCTCAGTTGATAGTAGGGGAAGGTCGCGCTGCCCGGATTAACCAGGAGGGAGTTGCCCACGGTCTGCACTACGTCTCTGTGGGTGTGGCCGAAAACTACGACATCGGGCGCTTTCTCCAGGTTATGTTTCTCGGGGTGCTGGATCAGGTCACGGGCGAAATACTGCGACGAGTGTATGACATAAACGTTGAGGCTATCGAGGGTCAGGTTCTGTACCTCGTCCATGCGCTTGTCTCGTATCGGGTAGTCGTCGTCGCCCCGGGCGGCCAGAACCGGCGCTATAGCCCCCAGGTCTTCCAGCACCGAGTCGACAAAGATATCCCCGGCGTGCAGGATCAGGTCTACGCCCCTGAATACTTCTTTTACCCGTGGAGGAATCGCGTTCGCTATCTCAGGTATATGGGTATCCGCTATCAAGCCGATAAGCATTAAGTTGACTCGAGCAGGGGCATCCTTCCTTGAAGGATGCCCCCAGGATTCTAGGCTATCTTCTTGCCGAAGCCCGGCATGCCCAGGTCGTAAATCTCGTCCACCTTGACCTTGATCAGCGCCTGGGGTGGGGGCGCGCCCATCTTCTTCATGTTCTCGACGCTTTTCTCAAAGAGTGGGCCTGAGGTGAGTATCTCTGCCTTGCCCTGGAAGCGCAGGCATTTCATCTGGCCTCTATCGCAGACCACGATAGCTATTTTAGGATTCTTCTTGAGGTTTTCGTAGGTGCGCTTTCCCGCTGATTCGGCGAAGGTGATATGTTCCTCGTCCAGCACTCTGGTGCTGCCTTTGGGGGCTATGTTTGGCGTGCCGTCGGGACTCGCTGTGGCGATGAAGGCCTGCTGCTCTTTTATAAGTGCCTTCATCTCTTCGGTGATTTTTGCCATGGTTTCCCTCCTTGAAATGCAGGATTATCTTTAAACTATCTGAATATTCCCGAGTAACTAGCCGCTGTTTGAATTCTAGCGTCAAACGCATATCCATGTCAACGCGAGAGGGTATGAAACAGATGTAGGGGCACGGCATGCCGTGCCCCTACATCTGCTCATTGATTCTTGAATTTCTTGGGACTATAATCAGGGTGTAAGAGGAGGATATGGAACAGCTTCCTGTGCCAACGGGGGCTAGTTTGCGCGAGTCTTGCGGCATCTTCGGGGTATACGCTCCGGGAGAGGAGGTGGCAAGGCTCGCATTTTTTGCTCTCTATGCCCTGCAGCACCGCGGGCAGGAGAGCTCTGGCATCGCCACATCCGATGGAAGCAAGATACGCCTTCACGCAGCTATGGGGCTGGTAGCGCAGGTGTTCACTGAGGCTATACTGGACCAGTTGCGGGGCGCTGCCGCCATCGGACACAACCGCTATTCCACGACAGGGTCGAGCCGCAGGTTCAATGCACAGCCGATACTGGTGCCCAGTCCTTCCGGTGAGATAGGGCTGGCACATAACGGCAATATCGTCAACGCTGACTACCTGCGCAAAGAGTTGGAGGGAAGGGGCTTCGCGTTCTCCACTACCACCGACTCTGAGGTGATAGCGTATCTCATAGCTTCGGCTCCCAGGGAAAGCATGGTGGAGAAGATTAAATATGCCATGAGCAGGCTCTCGGGAGCGTACAGCCTGGTGATTTTGACCAAGGACAAGCTGTTCGGGGTGCGCGACCCTATGGGGGTGCGCCCTCTCTGTCTGGGCTCGCTTAATGGAAATGGATGGGCTATAGCCTCGGAGACATGTGCTTTGGACCACCTGGGGGCTGAGTTCCTCCGCGAGGTCGAGCCCGGCGAGATAGTAGTTGTGGATGGGGATGGGGTCAACAGCTTCAAAGGGGGGATAGCCGACAGGAAGGCGCTCTGCATCTTCGAGTATATCTACTTCGCACGCCCCGATAGCGTCATTAAAGGCCGGCGCATCTATCAGGCGCGTTGGGCCATGGGTGAGCAACTGGCTCGTGAGTACCCTAAAGCCGCCGACCTAGTAATCGGAGTGCCCGACTCGGCGACGGCCGCTGGCATCGGCTACTCGCTGGCCTCGGGGATCCCCTATTCTGAGGCTCTGCTCAAGAACCGCTATGTGGGGCGTACTTTCATTGAGCCGGAACAAAGGCTGCGTGACCTGGGAGTCAAGCTTAAGTTCAATCCCATGACCGATGTGATTTCGGGGAGGCGGCTGGTTGTGGTGGACGACAGCATCGTTCGCGGCACAACGACACCTCAGGTAGTTAACCTGCTGCGCAGAGCAGGGGCAACAGAGGTGCATTTGTGCATCTGCGCCCCGCCAATCAGATATCCTTGCTTCTTCGGCGTGGACATGGCCACCAGACAGGAGCTTATCGCTGCCAGGAAGACGGTGCCGGAGATCGCCAAAGCTGTAGGGGCCGATTCTCTGGGCTATCTCAGCATAGACGGCCTGATCCAGGCCGTAGATTTGCCGAGGGAGGATTTCTGTCTTGCCTGCTTCACCGGCGACTATCCGGTGCCTGTGCAGCTTGAGATGGACAAGCTGGCGTTGGAGACAGCCCGCAACCCGGACCAGAGCAAGGAATTCTGCGAGAGGATTGAGGGGAAGTAGGGCAGGCAGTCAAAATTTAGCATGAAAGGGCGAGACCATCTCGCCAGGTTGGAGCACCTGCTTCAACCTACCCAAGTCGGAGTTCGAGCTATGAAACGCAAAACGAAAGCTCACCAAACCTATGCTGCGGCCGGCGTGGACATAAATGCCGCTGACAGGGCGAAGGAGCTTATCAAGAAGAAGGTACGCTCCACTTTTCGCTCAGAGGTCCTGACGGACATAGGGCTGTTCGCTGGCTTGTTCCAGCTCTCCTCCGGGTACAAAGAGCCGGTGCTGGTCTCCAGTGTCGATGGGGTGGGCACCAAGCTCAAGCTGGCTATCGCTCTGGACAAGCACGACACGGTAGGCATTGACCTGGTCAATCACTGCATAAACGACATCTTCACCTGCGGCGCTGAGCCGCTATTTTTTCTCGATTACATAGCTATGGGCAAGCTTGTCCCCGAGCAGGTGGAGAGCATAATCAGCGGCCTGGCGCAGGCGTGTTCGGATGCAAACTGCGCGCTCATCGGCGGGGAGACTGCCGAGATGCCTGGCGTGTACGCTTTGGGCGACTACGACTTGGCTGGTTTCATCGTGGGGGTGGTGGAGAAGCGAAAAGTGATCAACGGCAGGGCAATCAAGGCGGGAGATGCTATCCTAGGGCTGTCTTCAAACGGCCTGCATACTAACGGCTATTCGTTGGTGCGAAGGATTTTTGGCACTGCCCCTACGAAGCTGGAAACCTATTATCCGGAGCTTCGGAAAACTCTGGGGGAAGCGCTGCTGGAACCGCACCGCTGTTATTACCCTATGCTCAAGTCATCTCTGCCCCTGATTAAGGGGATGGCGCACATCACTGGAGGCGGTATCCCGGGCAATCTGCCCCGCATCTTCCCCAAGGGCCTGGCGGCCAAGATCGATAGGGGTTCCTGGAAGGTTCCTCCTATCTTCACCCTGATTCAGAAGAGGGGCAATGTGGATGATAATGAGATGTACCGCGTGTTCAACATGGGTGTGGGCATGCTGGTGGTCTGCTCTCCGGAAGATGTGGGCAAGATAATCGCCGCTGTGCCCAAAGCGTGGGTCATCGGTGAGATGGGGAGGATGCGTGGGGAGGAGCGGGTTACTATAGCTTAGCGTTGCGGCTTCCTAAGAGTGCAATTTCAAAAGAAAAAGAGAAAAGGAGTGGTTCTTTGCGTGCTATCATAAGTGTTTTCGATAAAAGCGGTGTGGTCGATTTCGCTAAAGGCCTGCACAAACTCGGTTTCGAGTTATTCAGCACCGGCGGCACCAAGAAGGCGCTGGTGGAAGCCGGGGTGAAGGTGCGCAGCGTCAGCGATTTGACTGGCTTCCCCGAGATACTGGATGGTCGGGTGAAGACGCTGCATCCTGCGGTGCACGGCGGCATTCTGGCGAAGCGAAATCTTCCGGCTCACCTCGCTGAACTCGATAAGAATAAAATAGGGCTCATCGACCTGGTAGCGGTCAACCTGTATCCTTTCAAAGAGACCGTGGCCAAGCCGAACGTGAGTTTGGATGAAGCGTTGGAGAATATCGATATCGGTGGTCCGACGATGATTCGGGCTGCGGCCAAGAACTTCCCCCATGTCCTGGTTGTGGTCGACCCAGCGGACTACAAGCCGCTTCTGGAGCAACTGGGGAGGGGTAGTGTAAAGGTTGAGGAACGAAAGAGGCTGGCGCAGAAGGCTTTCCAGCATGTGGCTGCCTATGATACGGCGATCGCTCAATACCTTCGCAGCGACGAGGAAGGGTTTGCCAGTGAGCTAACTATAGCTCTGAAGAAGAAGTACGACCTGCGCTACGGGGAGAACCCCCATCAGAAGGCGGCATTCTATAGTGAGGAGGTAGCGGGTGGCAAGGGAGTGGGCATAAGCTCGGCGAAGCAGCTCTGGGGCAAGGAGCTTTCCTTCAACAACATCCTCGATGCCGATGCCGCCTGGAATGCAGCCAATGACTTTGAAGCTCCCGCGGTAGCTGTGATCAAGCATACCAATCCCTGCGGGTTGGCGTCTCATAAAGACCTTGCCGAGGCTTACCGCCGCGCCTACTCCGGCGATACCGTGGCGGCCTTCGGCGGCATAGTGGCTTCGAACAGGCCTGTGGATGCTGCCACGGCCCAGGAGATAAGCAAGATATTCTATGAGGTAATCATTGCGCCCGGCTATGACGACAAGGCGCTCGAGTTGCTCAAGCAGAGAAAAGATGTTCGCATCCTCGAAATGGGCTCGCAGAAGGCCGGGGCTTCGACCAGATTCGACTTTCGCCGGGTCGGTGGTGGCTTCCTGATGCAAACCCCTGATGTCTTGGCTGAGACTACATCGGGCTGGCGTACGGTGAGCCAGCGTGAGCCGACCAAGAAGGAACTGGAGGACCTGCTGTTTGCCTGGAAGGCAGTCAAGCATGTAAAGTCCAATGCCATCGTGCTGGTCAAGGACGCCACGGTTGTGGGCATGGGGGCGGGGCAGCCGAGCAGGGTGGTGAGCGTGGAGATAGCCTTAAAAAAGGCCGGGGAGCGTAGCAAAGGTAGCGTGCTCGGCTCCGATGCTTTCTTCCCCTTCCCGGATGGCGTGGAGCTAGCGGCCAAGGGCGGCGTCACCGCTATAGTCGAGCCCGGAGGCTCGGTGCGGGATGAGGAGGCGATAAAGGTAGCCAATCAATATAAGATGGCGATGGTATTCACCGGAGTGCGCCATTTCAAACATTAGGATGTCTGATTTATTTGTACTACGACGATGCCTCCCACAAGGAATCATTAAGTATTGTACCTCAAAAGCACTTAATCACATCCAACTACACCATGAATGCCAGCAGGTCTAAGTAATAACATTTGGACTATTGAAGAATTGTGATAGTGGCTGAACCCAGTTGGATATCAGCCGTTTTCGTTAATATATCGGACTGTCTATTGGAAGTCCGTGGACTGTTGGACTGTTATCTACGTGAGTGCAATGTACATAGCATACCATCTTAATTTGGACTGCTAAATTCGATATTAATGAAGCTATAGACAGTCCGTAATAACAGTCCCTACTATTGACAAGGATGTTGGAAGCCGTTATAAATATAGTTAGGATGTAGTACTAAAGTCCTACACTGAATAATACTTCTAGGCTCTGGACTGTTAATTTCGGACTCTTTATCATAAAAGTAGCTCATCACCAGTGGCTTGTTTCCACTGGTCTCCTCTGGACTGTATAGTCCAGAGGTTTTTTTTATAGCTCCCATCTATTGAAAGCATCGCAGGAAAGTCCTATACTAACTAACGTATGAATAGAATCATATTCTTGATTGATGGTTTCAACCTATATCACTCTGTAGTGGATGCAAATACTGATTTAAGTGGAAAATCTACTAAATGGTTGAATATTTATTCGCTTTGTCTATTCTATATGAGCATTATAGACAAAAAGGCCACACTCAATGGCATATTCTACTTCTCTGCTCTGGCGAAACATCGTCAATTGATTGACCCTGATACAGTCCAGCGTCATAAGAATTACCTCAAATGCCTAAGGGCACTAGGTATTGTGTTGTTGTTATACGATTACGTCAGTAGCTAACTGTTAAGGGATAATGTCAGTCATGAGAGGACTGACATTGACACAGCAAGAGCAAGGGAGGCTACAGACATTGAACCTGGTATTGGAGGG
>Ga0315280_10003620_pt1 | contig 23574 bp, 20 predicted proteins | sample YL17G06_40_MG_FD_203697 | JGI IMG/M metagenome (GOLD analysis project Ga0315280, IMG submission 203697) | Sediment microbial communities from Yellowstone Lake, YNP, Wyoming, USA - YL17G06_40 | ecosystem: Environmental > Aquatic > Freshwater > Lake > Sediment | place: USA: Wyoming | collected... | reverse complement strand
GTCTGGGATTAGCCCTGCCTTCGGGAACGACCGCTGTTGCTTCAAACCAGAGCAGACCTGCCCCACCGGCGGCGAATCTTTCATATCGCCGCAACGTCAGCTTACCTGGACTACCCTGCGAATCGCCGTCGCAGCCTTCCATAGGATGGACCACCAGCGAATTGGGTATGACCGCACCCCAGGGCGGACCGAGCTGTACAGGCTCAGCCAGAATCGAGACGTCCTCTATCGCGTCGATGGTAACATTGAGCTGGCTGCTTAACTGCCTTAAATCTGCGATGCTGCTCAGCCGGAACTGCCACCTTGAACTTTGAGTTTTGAGTTTTGAGTTTTTAATTTCCCGATTCCTTCCTATTTTTCCTGCCCCCTCTCTTGCTTTCGCAAGAAAGCAGGGGGGCGGATAGTTTGGCTCTCAGGAATGAGGCTGTATAGCTATTTTTATTTTTTATAATCTCCTCAGGCGCCCCTGCAGCAACGACCCTGCCGCCGGCATCCCCGCCTTCGGGACCGAGGTCTATTATATAGTCAGCCATCTTGATAACATCAAGATTATGTTCGATTACCACAACGGTATTACCCATATCGCACAGCCGCTGCAGGACGTTTAAGAGGTTATGAATGTCGGCAAAGTGCAGTCCTGTAGTCGGCTCATCGAGCACGTATATGGTGCGGCCGGTCGCTGCCTTCCCCAATTCAGCGGAAAGCTTGACACGTTGTGCCTCGCCGCCGGAAAGCGTTGTAGAGGACTGGCCCAACTGCATATAGCCCAGACCGACATCGTTGAGCGTCCGCAGAATCCTGACAATGGTCGGAAAATTTTCAAAGAAATGAAGAGACTCCTCAATCCTCATATCGAGCACATCAGCGATATTTTTGCCTTTGTAGGTAACCTGCAGGGTCTCCGGATTATACCGCCTGCCTTTGCAGCTCTGACAGGTGACATAGACATCGGGCAAAAAGTGCATCTCGATTTTCTTTGTCCCTTCTCCTTTGCAGTATTCGCAGCGTCCGCCTCTGACGTTGAAGCTAAATCTCCCGGGCTTATAACCCCGAATCTTCGCCTCACGAGTCAGCGAAAATAGTTTTCTTATCAGGTCAAAGACGCCGGTATATGTTGCGGGATTGCTTCGCGGTGTTTTTCCGATAGGCGACTGGTCTATTTCTATGACCTTATCAATTTGTGAGACGCCAAGAACGGTTTTGTGCTTGCCCGGCTTTTCGCGAGACCCATACAGCCGACGCCTCAAGGCCCTCAACAGAATCTGGTCCACCAGAGTACTCTTGCCGGAACCTGATACCCCCGTTACGCAGGTGAACACCGCCAGAGGGAACTGGACATCGATATTTTTAAGATTATTCTCGGCGGCACTTTTGACCTCGATGCACCTTCTGATGTTATAACTTCTTCTTTTTAACGGCAGAGCTATTTTCTTTCTGCCGCTTAGATAATCACCGGTCAGTGACTTTTCGCATTTGATAATATCATCGAGACTTCCCTGCACAACGACTTCGCCGCCATGTTCGCCGGCCGCAGGACCGATATCAATAATATGGTCGGCGCTTTTGATAATATCTTCATCATGCTCAACCACTATAACGGTATTACCGAGCCGGCTAAGGCGCCGCAAAATTCCCAGCAACCGCTCATTATCGCGCTTGTGCAGACCGATTGTCGGCTCATCGAGTACGTAACAGACACCGACCAGGCCGCTGCCAACCTGCGTGGCCAGTCGGATTCGCTGGGCCTCGCCGCCGGCAAGAGTGCTGCTGGTCCGGTTCAGGGTCAAATATCCCAGTCCCACATCAACCATAAACTTGAGCCGGGCCTTTATCTCCTTCAATACCTGAGCAGCAATCAGCGACCTTTCCTCATCCAATCGCAGATTGTTAAAAAATTTCTGCGCCCTCTCTATGCTTAGCGAAGTCAACTGATGTATATTTTCCCCTCCTACAGTAACGGCAATGGCCTCTGGCCGAAGTCGCGTGCCCTGGCAGCTCCGGCAAGGCTGCTCCGACAGATAGCCGTGCAATCGGGTCTTGACATACTCGCTGGTAGTGTTCTCCCATCGCCGGGTAAGATTTGGTATGACTCCCTCAAACCAGAAGCCGTATTCTTGCTCGTCAGCCGGGGTCGTGCCGTACATCAGAATCCTTACACACTCTTTCGGTATTTGCTCGAACGCTATCGATTTACTGATACCCACGTTTCTACAGAAGCTTTTGACGAGTCTATTGTAGAAGATATTCATTCTTTTGCCGCCCTTGCGCCAGGCGTCGATAGCGCCGTTTTCCAGCGAGATGCTTTTATCCGGCACAATCAGGTCCGGGTCAAACTCCAGGATTGTCCCCAGACCATCGCAGCTCTCGCAGGCGCCGTAAGGGCTGTTGAAGCTAAAGAGTCGGGGCGACAACTCCTCCAGCGATGCCCGTGGATGCTCAGGACAGGCAAATTTTTCGCTGTAGATGGCTTGCGTCCATTTGCCATCTGCGCTGGTTGCTGCACCTGAATCGCCCTGCTGCACCAGCACTAAAATTATCCCATCGGCTAACTTCAGTGCTGTTTCGACCGAATCCGCCAACCGAACGCGAACCGCATCATTGATTATCAGTCTATCGACAACTGCTGCGATGTTATGCTTTTTGTTCTTGTCTAAAGGCGGGACATTGCGGACATCGTAAACGGCCCCATCAACGCGAACGCGAACAAAACCCTCGCGCTGTATATTGGCGAAGACGTCCTTGTGCTCGCCTTTTTTGCCGCGAACCAGCGGAGCACAAATCTGGACTTTGCTACCCTGCGGCCTTGCAAGAATTGACTCTACTATCTGCGAAGAGTGCTGGCTTGTAATCTCCTTGCCGCATACCCAGCAGTGGGGCTGGCCGACGCGGGCAAAAAGCAGCCGGAAATAATCATAGATTTCGGTGGTGGTGGCTACCGTTGAGCGGGGGTTGCTGCTGGCGCCTCGCTGCTCGATAGCAATGGTAGGCGGCAGGCCTGTAATGTCGGCGACCGCCGGCTTCTGCATCTGCTCAAGGAACTGACGGGCATAAGCGCTGAGCGATTCGACATACTTTCTCCGCCCTTCGGCATAAATGGTATCGAAGGCAAGAGAGCTTTTGCCCGAGCCGGAGATTCCGGTAATCACAACTATCTTATCACGCGGAATACTCAGACTGATGTTTTTGAGGTTATGCTCCGCCGCCCCGGTAATTTTTATCGCTTTTTCCATTCGCTGCACCATACCATCATATATATATAAGTAGTACTGCCGTAGAAAATCCGGCAATAGCCCAAACTAATAATTGTAACAAAAACCCACGAGAAGATAAAATGTTTTTAATTGGTCGAAAAATTTTGCCCCCGCGCCTTCTGTCGAAGACAGAAGCGGGGGTAGGCTGCCACAAAATCCATGAGACTGCTATGCAAACAAAAAAACTGCATAACTGGGACCTGTCTTACCCCCAGGCAATAGCTTTACAGAAACAACTCAGCGAAAAGGTACAGTTAGTCGAGCTAAAGAACCCACCTAAAACGGCAGCCGGTCTTGATTGCGCTCTAAGCAAGGATGGTCAAAGAATTATTGCTGTTGTCGTTGTTTTGAGGATGGCGACGGCGGAAAGGAGCCTTTGGGGACCGTCAGAACGGTCTGGTTTTGAGATCGTTGAAACAACATCTGCCGTCCAAAAAGTCTGTTTCCCATACATTCCCGGCCTGCTTTCCTTCCGCGAATCGCCTGCCTGCATTGCCGCCGTCGAAAAGCTCAAATGTGAGCCGGATGCATTTATCATTGACGGCCAGGGCATCGCCCACCCCCGCCGATTCGGCATTGCCGCACATCTGGGTTTGTTTTTCGATAAGCCGACCATCGGCTGCGCAAAAAGCAGGCTTATCGGCACTTTTGAAGAGCCTCCATTAGAGAAAGGCTCATATAGTCTGCTGAAGGATAAAAATGAGATTATCGGATCGGTAGTGCGAACACGCACCAATGTCGAGCCGGTCTTTGTCTCGGTAGGCAATAAATGCCTGCTAAAAGACGCGATAGAAATCACCCTCGCTTATGCAACCAGATACCGCATTCCTGAGCCGACCCACCTTGCCCACGAAATGGTCAGCAAACTAAAGCTAAAAGCTTAGGAGACTTTCCCTACTAACCTTTTTCTATCTCGACACAGAGAATCAAGAATGCTATGCTATCAGCATCTTGTGCGGTCCCAACTATGGTTGGTTTCCCTGCCTTAAGCCAGATGCTGCCAGACCACTCACGGTCTACTGGACCCAGTGCATCCTTCTGTGAATTGCTACGTTTCTTCTATTTTTTTAAAGGCACTTAAAACAGTTTCTGTTACAGAAAAAACAGCAAATAACTCAAAAATCTCGCAAAATCCCTTTCACCACCCAAAATCCCTCAATAATCAATCGTCAATAATCAATTATCATTTATCAGTCCCATTTGTGCTTTTTTATAGAGGCCAGAATCTTCTCGGCACATTCCAGCACAGCCAGGCCCTCCTCGGCGCTGACTTCAGGCGCAAAAGCTCTATCAGCAACGGCCCGCAGAAAGGCCTCCTGCTGCAAGCGGACAGGTTCCTTATCATCTACCTGGAGCTGTTCAATGTGCAACAGGTCCGGCCAGTTTACTGTCGTCAGGTCAAAATCGCCGGCGTCTTTGTGCTCTTTTATCCACTTGACGATATTAATATTCGGGCCGGGCTTAATGACAATCCCGCTTTTTTTAAGATAATCCACGCTCAAATACGCCTGCCGGCTGAACACCCTGACCTTTCTTTCAGTCTTCAGCGCCAATCTGGAAGCGGTGATATTGGCGATACAGCCGTTCTCAAAAACAATCCTCGCATTACAAATATCTTCCTTCTCATCAATGACACTGACCCCTACGGCATCGACTTTCTTAACCCTGCTCGCAGCTAACGACAGAATAATATCTATATCGTGTATCATCACATCCAGCACAACACCGACGTCTGTCGAGCGGAAAGGATACGGACTTATCCGGTTGGCCTCGATGAATTTCGGTTCGATATTGAGCCGTTTCATCGCCTGAACCACCGGATTGCATCGCTCGGAATGTCCCACAGCCACAACACTGTTAGTTTTTCTTGCAAGGGCCACAATCTTTTTGCCTTCCTTAACACTGGCTGCGAGAGGCTTTTCAATCAGGACGGCTATATTATTCCTGATAAAGATTTTCGCCAGCTCCAGGTGTGTCACTGTCGGGGTTGCTATTGTTACGGCATCGACTTTATCGAGAATGTCGGCACAGCAGGTTGCGGCCTGACAATTATGTTCCTGGGCAAGGTGCTGGGCCTTCTGGAGGTCGATATCAACTATGGCAACAAGCTGGCTTTGCGGCAACTGGCTATAGACCCTGGCGTGAATCGTGCCCATCTTGCCTGCGCCTATGACAGCGGTGCGTATCTTGCTTTGGAGTTCGGAGTTCATAGTTCGGAGTTAATCGAAAATCGACAATCGTAAATCGTAAATCCTATATTCTATGAATGCTTTCTGAATGTCTCCAGGTATCTGCCAAACTGATGTTCGCTGCTTTTGATTATCGCATCAATCATCGCACTGACATTTTCATCAAGACCATCCTCCTGCGCCAGAGCTTTTGCATTCTCCAGTAATGCGCCGCCCTGCCGATAGAGCTTCCTGTACGCCTCAAATATGCGCTCTTGCTGCTCGTTCGTAAAACCGGCTCGCTGGAACCCTCTTTTATTAACGCCCCTAATTCTCGGCGGATAATGCCCGCTGACAATGAGAAACGGCGGAACATCCTTGTTAATGCCGGCAAGTCCGGCTGCGTATGACCATTTGCCAATAGTAACAAACTGATGCAGCCCGACAATGCCCGAGAGCCATACCCCCGTCTCAACCTTGCAATGCCCGCCTATGTGCACACAGTTGCTCATAACAATCTTATCTTCGAGTATGCAATCGTGCGCAACGTGGGCGCCGACCATAATGAAATTATCATTTCCTACTTTTGTTAGTCCGTCCGGATGCATACTCGGATGGATTGTCACCTGCTCGCGGAAAATGTTTCCATCGCCTATCACAAGTCCGCCGATTTGTGTATCCAAACCTAAAGTTAGTATCTGCGGCCTGCACCCAATCACACAACTGGGGAAAAAGTGGTTGTTCTTGCCAATCCTGACATTGCCGTCAATGACCACATTGGCATCAAGGATGGTGCCGGAGCCAATCGAGACGCCGCTACTAATCACACAATTAGGCCCGATTGTAACATCCGGCGCTAACTGAGCACCCTTACCAACCACCGCGCTGGGATGCATGACAGTCATTCTATGCTTTCTATCACCTGTACAAAAAAGTCCTAAATTTCCGTTCTCATAACCGTCTCATCGTCAACGAGCATAAATCTGATTTGAGCTTCAGCGACCATCCTGTCGCCCACCGTTGCCTTGCACCGGCACTGTGCGGTTCTTTTTCCAACTCTGACTGTCTCGGCGGTAAGGACAAGCTGGTCGCCGGGCACGACGGCCCTTCGCAATTTTACGCCGTCCATACTCAATAGCACCGCCAGTTTGCCGGTGTGTTCCAGCCTCTGAGCGAACAACAAACCCGACACCTGCGCCATTGCCTCCACTATAAGAACGCCGGGCATAATGGGCGTGCCGGGAAAATGTCCCTGGAAGAAATGCTCATTAAAGGTCACATTCTTTATCCCTTTTATCCGCGTATCGCCTTCTATTTCGATTACCCTGTCAACCAGCAAAAATGGATACCTGTGCGGCAGAATCTTGGCAATCTGGCGAATATCCAGAATCGCATCGGTGCCGAACTTCTGGATGCGCTCCTGCTGCTCGGCCGCTTCATACAATCGTCTAACAAGCTGCTGATTCAGGGAATGTCCACTTTTATAGGCGACAATTCTGCCTCTGACAGGTCGACCCACCAGCACAAGGTCGCCAATCAAATCAACAATCTTATGTCTGACACACTCGTTAGGAAATCTAAAGCTGTTTTTAATGGGCCCATCCGAGTTGATAACCAGGATATCGCGAGGACTAAGGTGCGTGCCCACTCCACGGGCCTGAAACTGCTTGGCTTCGGCTTCGAGCAAGAATGTTCGAGCCGGCGCCAGATTCTTTTCAAAACTCTCCGCAGTCACCTGACAGCTAAAAATCTGCCTGCCAATGCCGGTGTGCCCGCCATAATCAAGGTCGTAGGTGATACTCAGCTCATCATCAGAGTATGGCAGGGCATATATCGATGCGTCACCAGAGGCAATACTAATGGGCTCTCTGATAACAAACTCTTTCCGTTTGACATCCTGCTCAACGGCCCCAACATGCTTGAGGACCTTGAAATACTCGGCGCTGCTGCAATCCGGAGCCGGCAACTCCGGGCCGTCAACTTCTATAAGCACATTATCAATCTCCATTGCGCTCAGCGCAGCCAGACAATGCTCGATGGTTTCTATACTGACAGGACCCCTCTTTATCGTAGTGCGGCGGCTTCGCTCGGCAAGATTGGACGCAACAGCACTAATCCGCACCGGCTCCGGGACATCGGTCCGAACAAACACAATCCCCGAACCAGCAGGAGCAGGGCGAAAAACCGCCCTTGCATCTTTGCCCCCGAACATCCCTTTGCCGGCAATTTTGCCCTCACCTTTTATCGTCTTTTGCAGCTTCAATATCTTCAACCCTCTTTGTTAGCTGCTTTAACTGCTCAGCCATCTCTGGCAGCCGCATTGTTAGTGCCACTACCCGCAATGCTTGTTTTCTCTCGATCGCCGGCGAGCCGAACAATTGTTGGCCGGCAGGAGCATCATTCAGAACGCCGGCCTGGGCACCAATCATAACCCCCCCCTTTAACTCTACATTATCCGCAATACCGACCTGGCCTGCCAGCACAACACCATCGCCCAGCCTGCAACTGCCTGAAATACCGACCTGCCCTGCTATCAGGCAGCATTTGCCAATCACTACGTTATGCGCAATCTGCACAAGGTTGTCTATCTTCGTGCCGGCTCCAATTATGGTATTTCCGAACTTGGCCCTGTCAATGCAACAATTAGCCCCTATCTCGACAAAATCCTCGATTATCACCCCGCCGTTATGCGGAATAAGTCTATGGCTGCCATCGATAAACACGTAGCCAAAGCCCGTTGAGCCGAGCGTGCTGTTTGCCTGAATGATGACATTGTTACCCAGCCAGCAGTTATGATAAATAACGACATTGCAGTCGAGACGACAATTTTTGCCGATTCGGGAATTCTGCCCTATTTTGCAGCCGCTGCCGATTACCGTGTTCTCGCCAATTTCCACCCCATCATCAATCACTACGCCCGCACTGATAGATGCGGTCTGGTCTATCCTGACATCCTGCCCGATTTTAGCGCTCGAGTCAATGCCCCGGACCGGCGGCTTCAATTCAGGTGCGAAGATATTCAAGGCCTGTATCAAAGCCGCATTAACATCTTTAACAATCAATTGCGGCCCGTCAAAACCATCAACACGCCTGGCAACGATAACCGCTGCTGCACGTGATTTTCCAAGAGCTGCTAAATGCTTATCGTCCGCAACAAAAGTGACATCCCTCTCGCTGGCGGCCTTTACCGGCCCGACAGCGGTAATCTGCCTGCCGACACACATCTCGTCAGCAACCAACAGAGCGCCGAGACGCTTAGCCAATTGTGCAACCGTCAATTCCATCACAAACCATAAAACAAAAAGCGACAACTCACAAAAGAAGCGGCGGCCGAAGGCCGCCTTGACCTAACCCGCCTTCGGCGGGCCCTCTTACAATTTTATCCGCCAGACATACAGCGGATTTACATTTCTTGCTATGGGTTTGTGCGTTCCTGTGCATCGAGACGAGTCGTTACCTCACCGGTAAGGTCCACGCAGCCGGCACTGTACAGCAGCTTATGCGTACTGAGAACCATCATAAGTTCGTCGGCGCTCTCTGCGGGAAATTCCGGTTCGTCTTTTTCAAACACCAAATCCAGCCCTTTTTGCTGGGCCAACTCACCGGTTATCCGCAGGATTTCCTTATAAAGTTCTTCGGTCCAGAACCGGTCCTTTTGAAGTCTTTGCTCATTATTGAAACGCTGCCGTGCATCCAGGTCAGCCCGTTTTCCCAGCAGTTCTTTGTACTGGGCCATATAGTCGGTGCTGCCCACTTTAAGAGCCTTCAGGCCTGCTTCCTGAGCCTCGGCCTCTTTGGAAAGCTTTTCCAACTCTGCCCTTATTTTGCTTTGTTCAGCCAGAACATCAGTTCGGTACTTGTTGTTTTTCTTGGATTCACGAAAGGCCTTTCTGACACTTACAACGCCGATTTTCAATGCAGGAGTGTCAGCTTTCGCCTGGCCCCAGCAATATTGATAGCCCGCAAACAAAACCGCAACAGCTACCAAACAGCTCAAAACCCTTGCCCTTATACTCATAAGTAACCCTTTCTCTGATTTATGCCACATCGCACGCGCCCACAAATCCGGCAGAACGTCTTTGCCGGACTAAAAAAGTCCCCCGATAGAGAAGCTGAAAGACTCCGTTTCGTCATAGTCGTCCTTCATAAGCGGCGTTGCAAGCTCAAACCTCATCGGCACCGGCCCGAACCACTGCGGTAGCAGTATCTGTATGCCCGTTCCCACCGCAGCACGATAGCCGCCGCTATCGATTGTGCCGCTGTCCACAAAAAATAATGCCGAAAAATTCTCCCCCACCAACGGCATAGTTACCTCTGCACCGGCCAGAAATATCCAGTCGCTGCCGATTGGGTCTTTGCGCTGCGGATTAGGGACATTTGTCTGCAGGCCTCTGGTGCTTACTCCCCGATAATGAAACCCTCTGATGCCGTAAGTGCCTGTACCACCTCCATAGAACTTTTCAAAAGGCGGTGCATCGCCCACCACAGTAGCTCCCTGCAGCTTTGTGGCCAGAATAGTTTTGCGCCCGAGCAAATCCTCATAAAGGGTCCTGTACCAGACATAATTCCCCTTCAATATCCCAAAATTCTCCTCGCCGGTAACCTGCTCATAGCCGGTATCAAAACTATAGCCCTTGGTGGGGGTAAATCTGTCGTCAGTCATATCTCTGCCGAAACCAACCCTGACACCGGCGAGAACATTATCACCCTCCACAGATTTGATTTCTTTGGGTGCATCAGAATCGACGTCTGCCACATCAACCTTCTCAAGCCGAAAACTAATGCCCCTGCGCCATCGGTCTTTGAGCCGCTGCTCAAAACCCAGATAAGACCTGAGGCGCCCCTCGTCATAGCTTTCCCTGCCCCTTTCGTAGCTTGAGCCGACCACATCCATCGACGTGGGTTTGTCGCGAAAGTACGGCTCGGTGAATGCAACCGAATATTGACTGACCTCAGTGCCCGGCTCGAGAGCCACTCGAAGGGTCTGACCCGCGCCTCTGAAGGCCTTCATTGTGATAAACTCACCGAAGCTCTCGGGCCAATCCTTGATATCAAAATTACGCTGCTGAAAAATCAGCCGACCTATCACTCCGCTGTCACTGCCGATGGCAACACCCGGGCTCCACATGCCGGTCAGGCCTTCTTTTACATCGACACTCACATCCACATCATTGCGGTCCGTTGCCACATCAACAGGCCTGACAGGCTTAATGATTATCTGCTCGGTAAGCAGCATCCTCTGCACATCCCTTTCCAGCTTACCGCCACCCTCCCTGGGTGCTATATCGGCGTTATACAACTGGCCCGGCATAAAGCCATACTCATCCAGTATCCGTCGGATAACCTTGTCATGCGTAACCTCGTTGCCGCCTATGTCAACCCGCCCAATCCGAAACTGGCTGCCCTCAGTAATGCTAATCTCCACATCGACAACGTCTGCACCGGCGGGCGGCCGAAGGCCGCCTTGACCTAACCCGCCTTCGGCGGGTCTAAACACTACCCGCTGCTCAACGTCCGCATTTACAAAGCCGTTCTCGCGGTAAAGCTTAAGAATAGCCGCGGCATACGAATCTGCGCTTCGCTGATTATAGATTTTGCCCGGCTCAAGTCCCAGCCCCACTCGCAGCTTCTCCAAAGCCCCTATCTGTCGGGGGTCGAAGTGCTTGTTGCCTGTAATAATGATTTTCCCTGCCTTATAGCGGGGCCCTTCATCGATTATGAAGGTAACATAGACCTGGCCTTCGGCCCTTACGCTGTGATTGAGAAAGCCCCTCTGATAGTAAATATTTCGCAGTCTCTCCACATCCGCAGCTATTTTCTCCTCGGTGTAGTAACTTGGCCAGAAAAACCACTCACGAGTCTGTGTCTTTATCGCCTTTTTGAGGTCGGCGGTCTTTATGGCCTTATTGCCTTTGAACCGAACCTGCCTGATTCTGACCCTCGGCCCTTCATCGACCGTGTAAATAACTTTGCCTTCCGGTAAGCCGCTGCTATCCAGCGTCACACGGGCATCAGGAAAACCTTTCTGGCGATAAAATTCAGCCAGACTCGCTCTGCCGGACTCGGCCAAAATCGGGTCAAGGTAATCGCCGACCTTAAAGTCCAATTTTTTGAGAAGAGTCTTATCCTTAAAAGTGAGGCCCCGCCGAAGGCGGGTCTTATCAAACCGGCCTTCGGCCGGCTGAAAATCTATCAACTTGACGACATTCCTATCAGCTTTTCCCCCGACCTGTCGGGGCTCAAGGTCCGCTCTTTGACGGGATGGGCCGGGCGTCCCGATAGACGACATCGGGGCACAACCCGAACCCGATAAAATCGCAAAAGTAAAAATGCAAAATGTAAAAATGTGGAACTTATATTCCTCTATTTTGCCCCCGACAGAAACGTTCGGGGGTTTGAATTGTAGTTTTGCACAGCCGTCCTTTGGCCTCTTACTTTTCACTTTCGCCTTCTCATTTTCCACTTTTCCGCCTATCCAACCCGTCTCACGAGTCACAATTCGCCTCTAAAACGGCACCATTCCGGCGGCAGGCTCGCTTACCTCAGCACGGTTCTCAAACCGCGTGATTTTCTCTCTGAATGTCAACTCTACGCTCGCCGTCGGGCCATTTCGCTGCTTGGCTATTATAAGCTCCGCCTTACTGTCAGGTTCGTACTCCTTTTCACTACGAGGATGATAATAGTCTTCACGGTGCAGCAGTATCACCACATCGGCATCTTGCTCGATGCTGCCGCTTTCACGCAGGTCGCTCATTCTCGGCCTGTGGTCCTCTCTGCCCTCCGGAGCACGATTCAACTGACTCATAACCACAACAGGGATATTCAGCTCCCTGGCTAATGCCTTGACGTATCTGGAAATCTCGGTGATTTCCTGCTGACGCGACTCCACTTTCTTACTTCCCACGTGCATCAACTGTAGATAATCCACGAAACAGCAGCGTATATCATACAGACTTTTCAGCCGTCTCGCCTTGGCACGAAGCTCTAATGGAGTCAGTGTCGAAGTGTCGTCTATATAAATTGGCGCCTCAGCAACCTCCGCGCAGGCATCAGCGAGCATCTTATAATCCTCATCAGAGAGCAGTCCTTTTCTGACCTTCTGGCTGTCAATCCGGCTTAAAGTGCACAGAAATCTCTCGGCTAACTGCTGCCTGCCCATCTCCAGCGAAAATATCGCAACTGGAACCTTATCAATCAATGCGATATGCTCCGCGATATTCAGCGATAAAGAAGTCTTACCCATACTGGGTCTGCCGGCAATGATTATCATCTCGCCATCCTGCAGGCCGCAGGTCCACTCATCTAACTGGTAATAGCCGGTCGCCAGTCCCGTAACAATACTGCCCTGACGCTTCTCTATAAGCTCAAACGAGCGAGTAACCACATCCTTGACGGCCACAGCGGACCCGCTGATACTTTTATCCGTGACGGCAAATATCCTGCGCTCCGCCTCATCAAGCAGCTCCGGCGTGTCGCCATTCTGGTTATATGCGTCATCTAAGATTCCACCGGCAGCAGCAATAAGCTCACGCAGCAGCATCTTATCTCTGACAATCCCTGCATAGTAGCCCACATTCGCCGAGGATGGCACCGAGTCCAGAATCTTCGCGATATATTCCACTCCGCCAACCGCTTCAAGCTGCTTACGTTTCCCCAGCTCATCGCGAAGCAGCACTGCATCTATGCCCTGACCAAACCGGCCTCCGGTCGGGTTTTTCTCATAAAGCGCAATCAGAGCCTCGAATATGTAGCGGTGCTCGAGCCGGTAGAAATCCTGCCCACCGAGTAGCTCAACAACGCCTCCGATACATTCGGGGTCTATTATCATCGAACCGAGCACCGCTGCCTCCGCCGCCAGCGACTCAGGCATACTCCGCACCGAAGTTAATGTGCCGCCAGCGCCTGACTGAGCATGAATGCTGCCGGATACTTCCGCCGTTCGAGTCCTTTCTTTTTCTGCCATAATCAATCCCTTCCCCCCCGCCGCTCGTGCACCCAATCGCCACTCACCAATTACCAATCACGAGCCACAAACGACCAGCCACGTCCATTCTCCGTAGTACTACGAAGGATGAAAGTTACGGTCTTACGTTCCATCTGGCTCACCCTCGCCTTTGGCGGCCTCAGGTACAACCACCACCTTAATAGTCGCAGTTAAATCCTCGGCGAATTTGAGTGTCACCTCATGGGTCCCAACCTGCTTTATATGCTCAGGCAGCTGCACAAAGTCATCGGCAACTTCAAACCCCTGGGCCCGCAGGTTGGCTGCTATCTGCTGGTCGGTAATCGAGCCAAACAAATTCCCTTGCTCATTGGCCTTGGCTGCAATAACAGCTTCCGCCCCCTCCACCGCCTTGGCTGCCTGCTCAAGCTCACCCCTCTCACGGACCCTCTGCTCGGTGCGCCCTGTTTTTTCTTTGGCTATAGCTTTTATATTCGCCTCGGTTGCAACCTTCGCCAGGCCCTGGGGCAGCAAATAATTTCTTGCATATCCTCGCTCCACTTCCACAACATCTCCGAGCCAGCCGAGCTTCTTAACGTCCCCGCAAAGCAAAACTTTCATAACAACCTCCGTGTGCCGCACCAATTGTCCGCTCGATGGTAGTTCAATTGGTGCGGCATCCGTTCGGTGTTCGATATTCTTCTATGCCGTGTACGGCAACAGCGCCATATGCCTGGCACGTTTAATTGCCTTTTTGGCCTTTCTTTGACATTTGGCGCAGTTACCGCTGCGCTTACGAGAATATATCTTGCCGCGATTTGTCAGAAGTTTTTGCAGAGTCTCGATGTCCTTGTAATCAACGTATTTTATGCCTCTTCTGCAAAAACGACACGCTGTCTGCTCACGAGTGCCTGTAATAATTAGTTTCCTATCAGTTTTATCTATCATCTTGCCTAACCAATTGTCGATTAACGATTTTCGATTTACGATTTACAATCGGCATTCGGCAATCGAAAATCGTCAATTCTTAAAACGGTATATCATCGCCACCGCCCGTGGCGGGTCGTTCTGCTTCAGAATCCGGCCCCTGAACGTTTTCGTCAGGGGTCGCCGTCTCCGGCGGGGCGCCTGCGGTACCGGGCAGAAACCGGAAGTTCTCAACCGTAACCCTGTGTTTGCTGCGCTTGGTGCCGTCCTGAGAGGTCCAGCTATCGAACGTTAGTCTCCCTTCCACTAAGACAGGCCTGCCCTTCGTGAGGTACTTATTTATATTTTCAGCCTGCCGGCCAAACGCCCTGCAATCCACGAAACAGGTTTCTTCTCTGGCTTCGCCGCCCTTGCTTGTCCATCTGCGGTTGACTGCCAGCCCGAAATCGACCACAGGGGTCTGGCTGGGCGTATAAGACAGTTGCGGGTCGCGAGTCAGATTACCCATTAACAAAACTTTATTAAAACCAGCCATACTCAAACTCTCCTTCGACAAGCTCAGGATGGTGAGCAACGTCGAACCATTTCTTCCACTCTAACCTCTCCGCCACCGGCCCGCCAGAGGCGGACCCCCGAATGTTTCTGTCGGGGGTGAACTACGAACAATGAACTAAACAGGAGTAGTGCCCTGCACCAGGTCAGACCCGCCTTCGGCGGGCTCCGCCGCACCTTCGCCCCCGAATGTTTCTGTCGGGGGCTCCGGAGCTTTTTGCTTCTCCCTATCCTTCTCTACCTTCGTAGCAGGGGTTTCTTTCTCAATATCCTTCGGCGTCATCTGGTCGGTATTTAGAATCAGGGCACGCATAATCTTCTCTGACAACTGTACATCCCTTTCGATGTCCCTGATTCTGCGGCCTTCCACCTTGAAATATGACAGAATATATGTCCCCCTGCTTTTGCCACCAATGTCGTACGCAAGCTTCCTTTCGTCCCATTTTCTCAATGAGACAATCTCGGCTTCAGCCCTCTCAAGTATTGTCCTGATGGCCGCAATAGTTCCGTCCCAGTCTGCTGTTGCCTGAGCCGAATCAACAAGAAACATCCCTTCATACAACTTCTTTGTCGCGGTTTCCAAATCAATTACCTCCCGGCAAAGTCACTTACCCTATATATCATCCGACCTATTAAACTTATTCATTGCTGCCCCGATACCAAATTCAAGCCAGCAAAGCACCGCCTGCCGCGCCCTGTCGATGGCCTCATCCAACAGCCGCCTCTCGTCCCGCGTCGGCCTATCGAGAACATAATCTATCGTCTCCTGCCTGTCGCTTCGGCCGATGCCGACACGCAGCCGGGCAAACTGGTTGTCGCCGAGCTTATCGATAATATCCGCCAGCCCATTATGCCCACCGGCCGAACCCTTTGCCCTCACCCGAATCCTGCCCGGCTCTAATGCCATATCGTCGGTCACCACAAGCATCTCGCCCAAAGGCAGCTTGTAAAAACCAACCGCTTTGGCAACCGCCTCGCCGCTGCGGTTCATAAACTGCCACGGCTTCAACAGTATTAACTTTTTATCCCCAAATTCACCTAAACCCAAACGAGCACTAAATTTTCTCTTTCCTACATCTATCCCTAACACTTCAGCCAGCGAATCAATAACCTGAAACCCGATATTGTGCCGCGTATCTGCAAACCCCACGCCAGGATTACCCAGGCCGACCACCATCTTCATCTGGCTCATAACCTATTCTCATTTTTTCTCTTCCTCCTCCTCGGCCTCCTCTTCAGCCGGCTTGGCCTCAGTGATAACCTCAGGCGCAGCCGGCGTCTCCGCCTCAATCTCCTCCGTGGTCTTGGCAACAACAACTATACTACACGTAGCCACCAACGTCTCCGGCGGGCTTATTAGCTTAACACCTTCAGGAAGCTCAACGTCGCGAGCGTGCACGACGTCACCAATATTCATGTCTTTCACCAAGACAACGATAGATTCGGGAATGTCGGTCGCCTTGCACTCAACTTCTATTGTGTTCACACGCTTCTCAATGATAGCACCCTCATGTGCCCCGTAGGCAATACCTTTAAGCTCGACAGGCACAGCTACCCTGACCGTCTCAGTGACATCAACCCGCATCAGGTCCACATGAATGATGTCCTTACCCAGATGGTCATGCTGCAGGTCCTTAATAATCATCTTTTCTTTCTTTTTGCCTATCTGAACATCCATCAGTCGATGCCCGCGATGGAGCTGCTCGATGAAGCTATGCGCATCCAGCGAAATGGCCACCGGCTCCTGCTTATGGCCATAGACAATAGCAGGTATCCGCCCTTGCCTGCGCAGTTTTACCGCGCACTTTGAACCGGTCTTGTCCCGAATTTCCGCTTTCAAAAGCACCATTTTTGCCATATCTGCTCACTTTAATTTAATCAAGTTTCCATATTGTCACACATCAGTCTGCCCGGCCGAAGGCCGGTTTGCTAAGACCCGCCTTCGGCGGGTATCCTCAAGATTGGTTAAAAAGACTGCTGACTGATTCATTCCTGTGAATTCTCTTTATCGTCTCGCCTAACATCGGCGCTACGCTGAGGACTTTTACCAGCCCAACATTTGGCTGGTTAACGTTGCCGAGATTTTTGGCTCGTTCACTGAGCGGTATAGTGTCGGTAACCACCACCTCATCAATGGGGCTTTGTGCCAACCGCTCAAACGCCTGCGCCACAAAAACCCCATGCGTGGCGCCGACATATATCTTTTCAGCGCCCCGCTCCTTGACCAGCTTGGCAGCGCTGCACACCGTGCCGGCGGTGGCAATAATATCATCGCACATTACGACATTCCTGCCTGCAACGTCCCCGATAATCTCATAAGCGTTCACCTCGCTGCCGCTGACGCGCCTTTTATGCACAATCGCTAAGTCCCCACCCAGGTGTGCCACATATTTGGCTGCAGTCTTAATGTTGCCTACATCCGGCGAAACGACGGTCAAATTGCTGATTTTCTTATCCTTGAAATACTTGCTGAGCACCAGCTCTCCCGTCAGGTGGTCAACCGGTATATCGAAAAATCCCTGCAACTGCTGGGCGTGAAGGTCTATTGCCAGCACCCTGTCGGCTCCTGCAGCAGTAATTATATTGGCCACCAGCTTGGCGGTAATGGGCACTCGCCCCTCGTCCTTTCTATCCTGGCGGGCGTACCCAAAGTAAGGAATAACTGCGCTGACCCGCCTGGCGCTGGCCCTTCGCAAACAGTCTAAGTAAATTAAAAGCTCCATCAAATTCTCATCGACAGGCCTGCAGGTGGACTGCACAACGTAGCAATCTCTGCCGCGAACGTTATCCTCTATCCTGATAACCTTTTCACCGTCAGGAAATCTCTCTATTGTGGCACCGCCAAGGGGAATACCTAAATACTGACAAATCGCTTCGGCTAACGCCGGATTACTGTTGCCGGCGAATATCTTCAGACCGTCACTTAGAAACACTTGTTTGCTCCTTCTGTCCGAGTTTATCTACACTTTCCTGCGAAACGACCGTCCCTGCACTTACGTGTGAGCCGTCTTTGAGCTCCAGCGGCGCTATCAGTATCGAGCCGGAACCGATATAGCAGTTATCGCCTATGGTTGTGCGGTTGACCTTCTCGCCGTCGAAATTGGCCGTTATCGAGCCGGCGCCGATGTTGACGTTGCGCCCCACAGTAGCATCGCCGATATAGCTGTGGTGCCGTGCACGAACACTATCAGCCAAAGTGGAGTTTTTAACTTCCGTAAACACTCCCAACACAACATCATCTTCCAAGACCGTGCCGTGCCGCAGGTATGCGAATGGCCCGATGCGACAACTCTGCCCGATTTTAACCTTGCCGTGAATATATGTAAATGGCTCAATCACCGTATCCCGCCCGATTTTTGCCCTGGCGTCAATCCAGGTATTATCCGGGTCAACTATTGTAACGCCGTGCTCCATCAGCTCCTGCTGAATCCGTTTCTGCATAATCTTGCTCGCGGTGCTCAGCTGCATCCTGCTGTTGACACCCATCGCCTCCTCAGGCCGCACGGCCGTAACAGCCACAACTTTATGACCCGTGGCAATGATAAAAGATAGTGCGTCCGTCAGATAGTATTCGCCCTTGACATTATCCGGCTTGACCTGCTCCAGGGCCTCAAAAAGAATTTTATTGCTGAAAAGATAATAGCTGGGGTTGACTTCTTTAATAGAGCGCTGCTCTCGTGTGCAGTCGCTATCCTCGACGATGCCCTGGATATTGCCGTAAAGGTCGCGGACTATCCGCCCGTAGCCGGTTGGGTCATCCAGAACCGCTGTCGCTAACGTTACCGCTGCGTGTTCCGTCTTGTGTTTTTCCAACAGTATGGTAAGGGTCCCGGCTCGAATCAAAGGTCCGTCACCGCAAAGCACAAGCGTCTGGCCGTCAAAATCAGCAAGATGCTCCTTGCAGCACAATACCGCATGGCCAGTTCCAAGCTGCTTGTCCTGCTGAACCCAAACGATGTCCAGGTCGTCGGCAAACCGTTCTTTGACCTGGTCGGCGCCATAGCCGACCACGACGTATATCTTTTCTACACCGACTTCCCGGCAGGCATCAAGCACATAAGCCAGCATAGGCCGACCGCACACCTCGTGCAGCACCTTTGCAAGCTCCGTGTTCATCCTGCTGCTGACACCTGCCGCCAGTATTATCGCCACCCGTTCGGTCATACTGCCTTACTTTTGCCTTTTTACACCTTACTTTACTTTTAACTTTGTACTTTTAACTTTTGACTTCACTTCGACCTACCCGGCCAGGACTCGAACCTGGAATGGGAGGACCAAAACCTCCTGTGTTACCGATTACACCACCGGGTAATAACCCACGTCTCAGGTCCCGGCGCACAAGTCCAAATGCTTTGTCCGTTCCAAAATAATCAATAGTAAATAATAAATAATCAATTGCCTGTCACGGAGACCGTCTTGTCCCGGCCAGAATTGGCCCTGTCGGAGGCTTGAGTCAACCACGCCGTGATACTGCTGACCCCAAAACAATTGACTATGTATTATTTACTATTGACTATTTTATTTGGCTGCTTCTTATTAACTAATACCTGATTTGTTTTTCTCTTTAATAATCAATATTCAATAGTAAATAGTCAATCCTGAAGCTACCCCATGCGACAGGGCAATCGGTTCCCATTTTCTTCCAACCGCAACAATATACACAACCGTCCCTAACTAATCAACTACTTTTCTGTAAAAAAACAAAAATACCCCTGATTACCCCAAAAACAACCCCAAAATCAGATTACGACAAAAATATTACTCTGGACATCACAGAGTTTACAAATACAATAAAAACATCCCTGCTTATCTTGCGAAAGGGAATTTCGTGACCAAAATGCAAATAATAGCCAAAGCTGTCCTCACTTTCCTTGGAATCAGTACACTCGTCAACCTCTGCCAAAATCTTAGTATACTGACATCCACGACACAGGCTCAGGATACATCCACGCTCCGAGTCATTTTATTTTCCCCTGTTTTTATAATTTTACTCATAGCGATTGTATATTTGCTTATCTTTAAAAACGATTGGTTGGCCTGCAAAATGGCAGGGACAGGTGAAAAACTAAACCCCGAAATCGAAACCCTCTGGCTGGTTGGTTCCCTTCGAATGGTCGCGATTCTGTATGGGCTGATATTGCTCTCAAGTTCAATTCCAACGATACTAAACATAGCGGCCTTGCCTCTACACATACGTCCCCTGATAAACGAGATATTCACATTCGGGACTTTTCCAAAATCACTTATTTTCACCGCCAGGCAATGGTCATCTATGATATACAATTTCCTCAAAGCTCTATTAGCAGTTTACCTGCTTTGCGGCTGGCCACAGTTTATCCGCTTCCAATTGAATATCCACAAAACTGAATCAGTACTCAACCAAAACCGATATGCAGAAGGAATTGAAAATGAATAAAATGCACACACTCGCCAAAATCATTCTCTCAGCAATAGGAATTTTTTTCACTATTCGCCTGCTATCTCAATTGCCCCTTGCAATTTTTTGGTTTTATTCAAAACCCTCTTGGGAAACAGCGGCCTCTTCGCTTCTTTCTTTGTTGCTGACTGTAGGACTTATCGCACTGTTGCTGTACTTTTTCTTTTACAAAAATGAATGCTTGGCCAAAAAAATCGTTGGCCCGGAACAACTGCCCGAACCCTGCCCGCCGAACTCTCTGGGCAGGCGGGCCGACTCACAAATACAATGGCTGCCCGTAGCACTGCGCCTTATCTGTATTGCCGGCGGAATCGACTTCCTCAGCACTGTACTTTGGCAGACCACGAACGTCATAAGCCAGCTTGCCTTCTTTAGGTCCCACTTTTCCGCTTACTACAAGGCCATTCACTCCTACGCCCCATTCGGTTTCGGAGACGTACTACCCTGGATAATTATGCTTATATGCGGTGTGTATCTGGTCTGCGGAGCTCCGCATTTTGTACGCTGGCAGGTAAAGAAGACTCTCCAACTGTGTAAACGGCAACCAGAAATAAAAGAGAATCAATAAAATGACTTATCCAAGCTGGCCAAATTCTACTTTTATTTTCTTTAGCACTTGCGGCCATTTTCTTTTTCCCGACCAGCCCCAGGCCTTCGCCGTGGCAACCCTTATCGCATTCTGTAATGCAGCACCCACATTGGATTCGTCCTTCAAGCCCTTCAAGAATCCTGCTAACAGGTAATCACCGCAGCCAACGGTCGATAGTACCTTTCCCCGGCCAACACATTGACCCTGCCAGGCGCCTTTTCCGGTAACGGCCACTGCGCCCTTGCTCCCGCGACTTATAAGAATAATCTCAACCTTATCCAATAGTCTCCGCCCGGCTTTCGCCAGACTAACCGGCTCATCTCTAACCTTCCGACCAACCAGCTCACACAATTCCTCAACATTCGGCTTTATCATCCAGGCCACCCCCGCATCGACAATCTGCTTTAAGGCATCGCCCGAAGTATCAACCACAGTCCTTGCACCACAGTTGGCGCAGTCTTTGATAATCCCGATGATGTCACCAAGAAATTCCCTTTCCGGCATCAACCCCGCAAAAATGCAAATGCTGTTCTCGCTCACTATCTTTTCCAAATCGGCATTTAGTTTCCGCAAAGCCTTCTTCGAAACCAATTCACTCTTGTGCCGCAGATGCATTTCCCGATGTTTGAATATGTCCACAACTGTTATGTTCTGCCGCGTGCTGCTCTCCGCCGCCGTCATCCTGACCGTGATGAATTTCCTCAATTGGCTCATCGCCTTCAGCATTTGCTGGTAATCCTCCCGGCCCCATAAACCTGCAGCAACGCTTTTCTCGCCCATCCACGCAAGTGCCCGCGAGATATTCATCGCCTTGCCTGCCGGCCGAGGACTTGTCGATGTCACTATCTTATGTTGCCCCCAGTCCAGCCTTTCACCATAGCAGGTAACATCCCACGCCGGACAAAGCCCCACTGTAATAATCGAAAAATCACTTTTCACAATCTCGTCCCTCATCCCTCGTCCCTCGTCCTTCGTCCTTGCCACCCCACCCCGCCCCCAACTGTCCGCACGCCGCATTTATACTCTGGCCCATCTTAAAACGAACGGTCGTTTTAATACCCGCCTCTTCCAGAATTTCCTTAAATCGCTCGATTCGCTCCCTGCCGCTGGCGACAAATTCACAGCCGGGATATGGATTGAACTCAATTAGATTTATCCGCCAGGCGTGCGGCGGATTTACCCTGCATCTGGTACCTCGCACCAGCCTCGCCAGCACTTGAGCGTGCAGTACCGTGTCGTTCACGCCCTTTATCATAACATACTCGAAAGTAACACGCTGCTTTGCCTTCAGCCGATAAAACTTCGCGGCCTCGATTAGCTCGGCTATTGAATATTTGGAGTTGATGGGCATAAATTTCGCTCGCAAAGCATCTGTCGGAGCGTTCAGGGATATTGCCAGGCGGGGATGGATATCCTCATCGGCTAATTTCTTAATCGCCAGCACTATGCCGCACGTGCTGATGGTAATATGCCGCATCCCGATGTTCTTGCCGGCAGGGTCGTTGAGTATCCGAACCGACTTGACCACCGCATCGTAATTTTGCAGCGGCTCACCCATCCCCATATAGACAACGTTGGTAATACGTCCTGCGTCGTGCGTATTGCGTATTGCGTAGTTTGCTCGCGCGACGCACGACGCATCACGCACGACGGTATTTACCTGGTCAACAATTTCTGCCGCCGTAAGGTTGCGCTGAAGTCTGACCTTCGCAGTGGCACAGAACGCACAGTTCATCGCACAGCCAACCTGCGTCGAAACACACAGCGTCCTCCGGTCATCATCAAACAAAAGCACCGTCTCAATTCGATTACCATCGGGCAGCTCAAATAGATATTTGACCGTCCCATCAGGGTCCGCAAGTTTGCTGATGACCTTCAGTTGCGAAATAAAATAGCCATCCTTGGCTAATTGCTCCCGAAGGGTCTTGCTTAAGGGCGTGATTTGAGAAATCTCGCTGATACCCTTAGTATGGATAAAACCGAAAACATATCCAGCCAGATACTTTTTCTGGCCCAACCCAACAACTATTTGCTCAAGCTCATCAAGAGTTTTTTCTTTGAGGTCCTTGTCCATATCCGATAGTTTACCAGAATAAAAGGACCATTGTCGAATTTTACCTCCTCCTGAAGATGTGCAAAAACTTAAGGCAATAGCCGACCTTTTACGCCTCAACTCTCCTCATCATCAGCATCAGTAGTGACATCCTTCTGCTGCTTTCCGCTGGCGTAAGCCGGCTCAGATGAATCCTCTTCCTCTTTCTTGCCCTCCCGCCTCGTCTCCCCCTCGGTTTCCATCTGCTCACGCAACCGCTCCCACTCCTCGAGCGTCATCATAACCTCACGTGCCTGACTGCCCTTATATTCCCCAAGTACCCCTGCCGCTGCCATCATTTCTATTATTCGCGAAGCCCTCGCATAACCGATATTAAGCCGCCTCTGAAGTAGCGACACGCTGCCCCGCTGCGTCTCTAAAATAATCCGGACACCCTCATCGAAAAGCTCGTCCTTCGTAAAATCAGCCGCATCGATCTTCTTAAGCCCCGTCAGCTCAGGATGGAACTGCGGCTGGGCCACGTCTTTTAGATACTTGACTATCCGCTTTATCTCCGCCTCGTCAACAAAAGTGCCCTGAGCACGAATCAGGTCGCTGGTGCCGGGTTTTAGAAACAACATATCACCTTCGCCCAGCAGCGTCTCGGCACCATTTT
>Ga0315280_10003617_pt1 | contig 23593 bp, 16 predicted proteins | sample YL17G06_40_MG_FD_203697 | JGI IMG/M metagenome (GOLD analysis project Ga0315280, IMG submission 203697) | Sediment microbial communities from Yellowstone Lake, YNP, Wyoming, USA - YL17G06_40 | ecosystem: Environmental > Aquatic > Freshwater > Lake > Sediment | place: USA: Wyoming | collected... | reverse complement strand
CCACCGTCCGCCGCGCAAAACGCCTTGCATTAGCATGGAAGAACCTCCCGGCCGCCTGAGATTATAGTCGGCCACCGGGGCGGCGCGAAGATGACAAGGTGACGGGGTGACGGGGTGACGGGGTGAATGCTGACGAAGAATGCAAAATGAAAAGTGCAGATCCACAGTTTGCACTTTTCACTTTGCACTTCTCACTCTCTGCGTTTCACCCCGTCACCTTGTCACCCCTTCACCCCCTCACCCCGTCTCCTCACCGCCCCGCCACGCCAACGCCGCCGTGGGACAGGCGGCAATGCACTCCGCGGCGACTCGGCCGAGGGCCTCTTCCAGCGACCGGTTGAAGGGGACGCCGACGCGGACGTCGAATCCCCGGCCCACAAACGCCAGCCCCAGCGGCTCCTTCGCCGCCGTGGCAATCTGGATGCACAGCCCGCAGTCGATGCACTTGCCAGGCTCGTAGATCACGCATGGTGTGCGGCAGGTTGGCAACCTGCCCCACAACGACTCCCGACCCCCTTGGGCCGCCACTAGGAACTGGCGCAGGGGACGGCGCCGGGCACCGACCGAAGGTTGGTCGCGGAATCGCGCCGGCTCGGCGCCATAGAGGGCGGCATAGCGGCGGAGCTTGCACGTGCTCAGTGCGCGGCAATCGCAGTGCAGGCACCGCCCGGCCTGTTGGACCGCATCGATCAGACGGAAGCCCTGGGCGGGATCGGCGTCCTGACGCGCGGCCGGGCCGGCAAGCGTCACCAGGCCGGCCACCTCGGCTTGCTCCAGCTTGCCGATCCGCACGGAAAACGGCTTGGCGGATCCGAGGAGGCCAGACATTCCTGTCTGTCCGTGCACGCGGAGGGCAGACATTCCTGTCTGCCGCCCTTCAGGAGGGCAGGCATTCTTGCCTGCCGTGCTGGGACAGACAGGAATGTCCGGCGCGCCGGGGCAGACAGGAGCGTCGGTCGCAGTGGGGCAGACAGGAATGTCTGCCCTCCTGATGTAGTCGTGGATCACGCCGGCCACTTCGTGCCCGTCGGCCACGCTGCGCACGACCATTCCCTTGGCGCGGATTGCATTGCCGGCGGCGAACACGCCGGAGAGACTGGTCTGGAAGGTCTCCTTGTCCACAAGGATCCCATGAGCGGCAGGCTTCAGGCCCCATCGCTCGACTTGCTCCTTTCCGACGTTGCCGCAGGCCAAGAGCACGGCGTCGAACTCTCGGCAGAGTTCCTCCAGCGTCGGCTGCTGGCCTACCTTGGCGCGCGAGCGAAGCTCGATGCCGAGCCGCACGATGAGCCCAACTTCGCTAGCGAGCACTTCGCGGGGAAGCTCTTCCGGGGTAGTTTCGCGCAGCAGGCGGCCGCCGGGCTGCGCCTGGTCGTCGAAGATCGTCACCGCGTGGCCTTCGCGGCGGAGATAGTACGCTGCCGAAAGGCCGGTCGGGCCGGCGCCGACGATCGCCACCCGCTTGCCCGACGGCGGCTCGCACTCGGGCAAATAGGGATGCTCCGAAGCAAGGTCGGTGTCGGCCACGAATCGCTTCAGTTGGCAAACGGCCACGGCCCCGTCGGCGGCGCTGCGGCGGCAACCCTTTTCGCAAGGCTTCGGGCAGACCCGCCCCAAAACCGCGGGCAGGGCGATCGCGTCCTTGACCGTCACGATCGCCTCGCGCAGGTCCTCGGCCGTGATCTGCCGGAGCATGAGCGGGATGTCCATGTGCGCCGGGCACGTGAAATAGCACGGCGCCAGGCAGTCGCCCACGTGGTCGCTCAGCAAGAGCTCTAGCGCGGTCTTGCGGACCTGGTGGACTTCGGGCGTCTCGCTCTCGACCTCCATGCCGTCTTCGGCCCGGGTCGCGCACGACGGCACGAACCCGTTGCGGCCGCGGACCCTCACCATGCAGACCAGGCATGAGGTGGACGGCTGGTAGCCCTCCAGGAAGCAAAGCGTGGGCACGTCGATCCCCAGCGACCGGGCAGCGTCCAAGAGCGTGCTTCCCGGCGGGACTTCGACTGGTCGGCCGTCAACGGTCAGGCGAGGCATGACTTCTCATTCAGAGCCGGGCCGTGTCGGCCCGGCCGGGGTTCGGGGTTCAGGAAAAATGATGAACGATGAGTGATGAATGATGAATGACAAGGATCGTCTGGCACAACACGTAGACTATACTACGTCGTTCATCGTTGCTCGTTCATCGTTGCTCGTTCATCACTCGTCGTTCATCATTCATCACTCATCATTCATCAGTCGACTTCCACTGCGTCCTCCGGGCAAACCTGCCGGCAGGTGTCGCAGCGGGTACACTTGTCGAGGTCGATGGTGTGCTGCACGTAGGGGGTCATGGGGATCGCGTCCACGGGGCACTGCTGGGCGCAAAGCGTGCAGCCGATGCACCGCTCGGTCACGCGGTAGCGGACCAACTCCTTGCACTTCGCCGCCGGGCAGCGGCCCGCCAGGTGGGCCTCGTACTCCTCGCGGAAGTACCGCAGGGTCGAGAGGACCGGATTCGGGGCCGTCTTGCCCAGCCCGCAAAGGCTCGACGCGCCCGTCGTGGTGGCCAGTTGCTCCAGCTCGTCGAGGTCCTCGGGCTTGCCCTTGCCGGCGGCGATGCGGTCGAGGATGTCGAGCATGCGGCGGGTGCCGATGCGGCAGAAGGTACACTTGCCGCACGACTGGTCCTGGGTGAAGCGGAGGAAGTAGCGGGCGATATCGACCATGCAGTCCGAGTCATCCAGGACGACCAGGCCGCCGGAACCCATGATCGCCCCGGCCCGGGTGAGGGCTTCGTAATCGACGGGGATGTCGGCCAGTTCCGCGGGGACGCAGCCGCCGGAGGGGCCGCCGACCTGCACGGCCTTGAACGTGCGGCCCTCGGCCACGCCTCCGCCGATTTCCTCGACGATCTGGCGCATGGTGATGCCCATGGGGACTTCGATCAGCCCGCCGCGGCGGACCTTGCCGGCCAGGGCGAAGACCTTGGTCCCCTTGCTCTTCTCGGTTCCCATGGCGGCGAAGGCCGCAGCGCCGTGGCGGAAGATCCACGGAACCAGGGCCAGGGTCTCGACGTTGTTGACCAGGGTGGGCTTGTTCCACAGGCCGCGCTCGGCCGGGTAGGGCGGGCGCAATCGCGGCATTCCGCGGCGGCCTTCCAGCGAGGCCAGCAGGGCCGTCTCCTCGCCGCAGACGAACGCCCCCGCCCCTTCCTTGACCGCCAAGTGGAGCCGGAAATCGCTCCCCATCACCGAATCGCCCAGGAGCCCCCGCGCGTTGCACCGCGCGAGCGCCTCCTTGATCCGCTCGACGGCCAGCGGATACTCGGCGCGGATGTAGAAGATTCCTTGATGGGCTCCCACGGCCCGGGCCGCAATGGCCATCCCCTCGATGATGCGGTAGGGGAAAGACTCCAAGAGCATCCGGTCCATGAAGGCCCCGGGGTCGCCCTCGTCGCCATTGCAGATCATGTACTTTTCGGGGTCTCCGGCCGCGCGGACCTTGGCCCACTTGATGCCGGTGGGAAAGCCGGCCCCGCCGCGTCCCCGCAGCCCGCTGGCTTGGACCTCGTCCACAAGCTGCTCTGGAGTCAGCTCGGTAACGCACCGCGTCAGGGCCTCGAAGCCGTGGTGGCGCAGATACTCCTCGAGGTCGGTGGGATCGATCTGGCCGCAGTACTCGGTGGCCACGCGGCGCTGGCGCCCGAGGAACGCGCAGACCGGCGGGTCGCGGACGTCGATCGCGTGGCGCAGGAGGTGATCGCCCGTCTCGTCCGTCAGGAGCCTGTCCAGGAGCGACGAAACCGCTTGTCCGATCCGCCGCACGACGCCCCGCGGCTTGAAATGCGCAAGCACGATCGAGCGCACGGCCTCGGGCCGCACCTTGGCGAAGAGCTTCGTCGGGCCCGACGGCGGGACGATCTCCACCAGCGGCGTCTGGTGGCACATCCCCACGCAGCCGACCCGCTTCACGGTGGCCGCGGCCCCGGTCTCGGCCAGCAGGTCCCCGATCGCCTGGCGGACCTTGCCGCTCCCCTGGGCAACGCAGCAGGAGCCCAGCCCGATGCGGATCTCGCCCATGGGCCCGCGGGCCGGGACGGCCGCCGGACGCTTTGCGGCCTGGCCGTTCCGCTTCTGGTGGAGGAAATCGGCGAGCACCTCGGGGACCATCTGCGGCGTCATGCGGCCGTAGGTCAGATTGTCGATCTGGAGCACGGGCGCCAGGGTGCAGCAGCCGAGGCAGGCCACTTTCTGCACCGTGAACAGGCCCTCGGGATCGGTGTCCTGCCCGTTGGTGAGTCCGAGGCGCCGGTCCAGGGCCTCCTGGACCAACTGCGAGCCCTTGACGTGGCAGGCCGTGCCGTGGCAGACGCTGACGATATGTCGGCCCACGGGGCGGTGGCGGAACTGCGTGTAGAAGGAGGCGACCCCGGTGATGCTGGCCGGGGTGATGGCGGTCCGTTGGCAGACTCGCTCGAGTGCCTCCTGAGGCAGGTAGCGGTAGTGCCCCTGGATCGCCTGCAAGATGGGGATGACCATCTCCGGAGCGCGACCCAGGCGGTCCACCGTTTGATCGACGAAGCTCAGGTCCAGGGTGCTCATTCGGCAATTCTATCGCTGGGGCGGCGCATTATCGCAGCCATCGCTTCGCTTAATGACCAAGGACCAAGGCCCAATGACCAAGGATTCTTCGCAGTTTGTCGTCCCCTACGGACGCTTGACCCTTCGTCATGGACATTTGGTCATTGGGCCTTAGTCATTGGACCTTTCATGGTCTTCGGCAGACTTCCGAAGTCGTGGAGACTTCGGAAGTCTCTCTACTTTTTTCCAACACAAAACAGGTGCTTCTTCCCCCGGACGTAAATCCGCCCGTCCTGGAACGCGGGGCTGGCCACGCACGGCTCGCCGAGCTTAGCCTCGGCCACTTTCTTGCAGGCGGTGGGGCCCGGCTCCACGATGAAGACTTTTCCGTCGTCCGTGTCGCTCACCAGGTAAACGTACGTTCCCGCCAAGCTCGGCGAGGCCTTGAAAACGACCTCGAAGTCCTGTTCCCAAAGCTTCTTGCCCGTCTTCGCGTCGTAACACGTCAACATGCCGCCGGAGGTCAGCAAGAAAACGTACTGCGGCGTGGCCAGCGGGCTGCACGTGTCGGGCAGTCCGTCCTCGCCCGTCCAGACGATTTGGCTGGCGGTCACGTCCCCTTGCCCGTCGGGCCGGATGGCCGAAAGCTGCGGCGAGTCGCTGGCCGAGTAGACCAGCCCGCCGGCGAAGACCGGCGAGGCCACCACCTCGCCGCGGAGACACTGCGCCCGCCAGATTTCCTTGCCGTTGGCCGGGCGATAGGCGATCACCCAGGGGTCGGCGTCGGTGATGATCTGCTCCTGGCCGCCCACGTCGATTACGATCGGCGTCGCCCACGAGTTCGGGACCTCCCGGGGCGTCTCCCAGACCACGTTGCCGGTCCGCGAGTCCAAGGCCATGAGCTTCGACTTGCGGTCCTTGGGCACTCCCTGGTCGAACTGAACGACGAGCAGACTGCGCCAGACCGTAAGCGACGTGGCGTGGCCGTAGCTGTTCTTCGGGATCCCAAAGCTCTTGCTCCAGACCAGGTTGCCGCTGAAATCGAAGGCCGCCAGGTCGCCGATGGCAAACCAGGCATAAACGCGATGCCCGTCGGTCGCCGGGGTCGAGCAGGCGTAGCCGGTTTCTTCGTTCAGCTCGGGCAGTTTGCCCCTGCTGGCCGCAGTGGCCGGCATGTCCTTTCGCCAGAGGAGTTTGCCGGCGACCGTGTCGAAGCAATACACTTGCCGGACCGTCTGGGTGGCCCCGGTCAGGAAGATGCGGTCTTTCCAGACGATCGGCGAGCCGTTGCCTTCCAGTGGGACCGGCGTCTTCCAGACGATTCCCTCGTCCTTCGTCGCGTCCCAGGTGGTGGGGACGTTGTCGTAGGCCGAGATGCCCAAGCCGCCGGGCCCGCGAAAATACGGCCAGTTCTTGGCGATTTCCGCCTTACCCGGAAGCGTTGGGTCCTCCGGAACGATGGGCTGCGACTCGGGCGATACCTCGCCGGGCTCAGCCTCGGCGGGGGTTTGCGCCGACTGTTCGTAAAGCGCGCTCCCGATGCCCGTGCTCAAGCCGATCGCCGTGCCGATCAGGACGACGACCAGTGCTCCGACCGCCCACCGGGCCACGGCGTTTCGCGGCGTTTCGGTATCCGAAAGGACCGGCTGGAGCTCGGGCGCGGGCAGTTTGCGCCGCAGGGTCGCGGCGGTGCGCATCGCGACGAGCAGCACCGCCAGGCTGCCCAGAAGCAGCCAGGCGCCCCGGGACGCAAAGCGCCGCTGGCCGAAATAGGCCCGCCGCAGCTCCAGGTCCCGCTGCTCGACTTCCCTCTTGAGTTCTTCGCTGTCCGGGTCGGCGACCACCTGCTTCTTAAGCTGCTTGAACTCCTCGGTATCCAGCGGGTCCTTGGCCAATCGCTGCACGTAGTCCCGCGCCATGAGGCCCACCACCGCGAAGACGAAGACCCCGGCCAGGGCTGCGGTCCAGAACGCGAGCCGGGCGCCCAACTGGCGGCGCTGGCGGGAAACCTCGCTCGGCTCTACGGGGATCTGTGTCATACGACGCTACAAACCACTCACTTTGTGGCACAGCCGCCCTCGGCTGTGTTTGAGGCATCCGATGTCGGCTCGGCTCTGCTCGAGGCTTGCACAGCCGAGGGCGGCTGTGCCACAGTAATCAATCCCGCCCGGACCTGCTCCTCCGGACAATACCAGAAGCAGCGGCCGCAGGAGACGCAGTTGCCCCGGTCGGGCTGGTACTCGTCGCGGCGGCGGCGGACCGAGAGGTGGACCAGCTTAACGCCGACGACCAGCCCGATCCAGCCTCCCAGCCAGGCGCCGGCGTAGGCAAACTGCTCGTGCAACGCTCGGGCCTTGGCGTAAAGCTCTTCGGGCGGACGGCGAGTGTTGCGGAAGGCCTCGATCTTGTCGATATCCGCTTGCACGTCGCCGGGGTCGTCCTTGGCGACCAACTCCGCCAAGGCCGCCTGCGGGTGAACCCGGGAAAGGGCCACACCGGTAAAGTGCCCCAGCACCGCCCCGACCGCAACCACGAGCGGAAAGACAGCCAGGAGGATCGCCAGGCGCCGGCGGCCTCTGAGCCGCTCTCGCGGCGATTGCTCGACGGTCGGCTCCAGAATGGCTCCGTACGGGCAGGCGTCTTCGCAGAGCTTGCACTTGATGCACTCTTCGGGCGGGATGCGAACGTGCCGCTTCGAGACCCGCGAGCAGAGCTTGAGAATCGCTCCGTACGGGCAAAGGTAGCGGCAGTACGGCCGGCCGACGAAGAGTCCCAGCACCAGGAAGCCCAGCCCCAAGGCCAACATCGTGGCCGAAGCGCTCAAGCGGAAGAAGCCCACGAAGGGGTCGTACTTGCAGATCACGTACGGCGCCCGATCCTCGCCGGTCCCCGTGGTCGCAAAGACCACTGCCGCGCCAAGGTATACGTAAGGCAGAAGCCCCAAGCAGTGGTCCAGCCAACGCGGCGTGCGCAAGGGGCGCACGGCGACCAACTCCTGCACCGCCCCCAGCGGGCAGACCGCCGCACAGAACGTCCGCCCGAAGAACAGGGCCACCAGGATCGGCAGGGCAAAGAAGGCCACCACCGAAAACGGCATGACGTAGTTCGGATTGGCCACCGCCTCGGCAACGTTCTGGATCGCCCCGATCGGGCAAATGCAGCCGTCGCGGCGGAAACCGAGCCATGCCAGAGAAATCACGGAGAGCGCTAATAGCCCGCGGCGCGAGCGGCGGACCAGGGCCAGGTGCGTCGCCAGACCCAGTGCGACTGCAAGGTACCCGAGGTCCACGTAGTCCCAGAACGGCGCCGGCGGCTCGGGGGTCGTCGTCTCGGGAAGCTTGTGTTCGGTGAAGTCGGGCGGGCGAAAACGCTCGACCGCGGCGGCCGGCAAAACCGCCAGAAGGAGTACAAGGCAGCTCAAGACCCAAACGGGTCCACGGACCAATGACGAAGGTCCAATGACCAATGACCAATGACTCATCCGGTCAGGTTCCTTTGCTTGAGCAAGTAGGGATCGCTGGCCGGGACGCGGAGAAAGGCCCGCGACGGGCAGGCCACGGCAATCGCGCACTGGTTGCAGTTCTTGCAGCGGTCGTGGCGGACCTGGAGCTGCAGCGATCCGTTGCCGAAGGTGCTGCACCCCTTGACGCACTTGCCGCAGCCGATGCAGAGCTTCTCGTCGATCGTGTACTCGTGGTACGGGTCCTCGATCAAGGCCCGCGCAATGGCCCCGGTGGGGCAGAGCTGGTTCTCCGCGCCGGAATCGAGGTTGGGGGCATCCAGCTCGAAGTAGCCCGTACACCGCTCGCAGTAGCCGCACATGGCGAAGTTCTGGACGCACTTGACCGCCGACTCGTCCAAGACGCAGTAGGTGGCACAGTTGCCGCAGGCGATGCACTTGGCGGGGTCGAGCTGCCAGACCAGCTTCTCCGCGTGGCCCTTGGACCCGGCCAGAAAGCCGAGATAGCCGGCCAGGCCGATCGCCCCGGACAGGCGGATCCCCTCCTGGACGAACTGCCGGCGGTCGATCTTGCCATGAGGGTCTGCCATGGGGTCAATCCTCCGACAGGCAGGAATGCCTGTCCTCCTTGCCGCCGCGGAAGCGGACGGCGGCCGGAAGCCCGCAATCGGCGGCAGCCCGGCAACCGCGGCACGCCGCGGCGAGGCGGCACCGCGTCTCTTCGGGCACCAAATAGCCCTTGACCACTAACCCCGCCGAGAGGACCGCGATCCCGCCCGCCGCGGCGTATCGAGCGGCGGCGGTCAGCGCGTCGCGGCGAGTGGAACGTTGTTCGGTGGGTGAGTTCATCGGATCGGTCAAAGCGTCACACTCCTCAACGTTTACTCCTCCCTACGGGGCGCCGTTTCACCGATGCGGCGGAGAGAGTCAAAAGTGAACAGTGTAGAGTGTATGGTGCAAAATGCTTGATTTATGCGAACTGGCTTGCCGGCTATCGCCGCGTGCGGCCGGAACGCCCGTCGCCCGTGTTCGCCTTGGCGGTGATGATCGACTTCCCAATAATCTTCATCAATTCCGTACATTCCTCGGTCAGAGGATCCAATCGCGACCGCGGCAGGAGCTCGCACCTCACACACAACTGGAGCCACACACGCGACTCCCGCAATTCCTTCAGCGTGACGCCAAGTTTGTGGATGAAGTCGTTGCGACTCTCTGCTGCGCAGGCCTCGGCATAATTCGGCGCCGGCGAGGTGCCGCACCGGACCAATTGCGCCGCGACGTGACGCCCCATGCGCGTCTCCGGCAGCGCATCGACCACCTTTCCGCACCGTGCGCCGAATTCGAGCAAACGGTCCTCCAGCGCCTCGTTCTCTAGTCTTGTTCTTACCATCCGTTTGACTCCTTCTCCACTTTGCACTTTACACTTCTCAATGTTCACTTCTCACTATGGGCGACCATCCGACTCGTGCGGCGAAAACAGTGAAAAGTGAACAGTGTATAGTGTAAAGTGCAAAACGATGGGACGAATGCCAATCACGCCCCCTTCTTCGTCGCAGCACCGGCCGGCGCTTTCGGCTCGAACACCCGCACCGTGCCGCTGGCCGGGTCGAGCACCAGGACCCGGCCCCGGCTGTCGGCGGCCACGTCCAGCACGGGGAGCCGGTGCTCGTCCCGCGTCTCCTCGACGATCGTGGCGTTGAGGGCCAGCGTCTCGGGTCCCGCCACCACGCACCAGAAGACGCCGCTGTCCTCATAGATCTTTACGCGCGGGATGCCTTTCTCCGCGGTCACGAATCGCCCGTCCGGGAGGATGGCGATGTTCGCCGGATTGCAGCACCCGCAGAAGCGGTCGATCTGCTCGCCCGACTCGCCCCAGTAGCCCTCCAGGGTCCCGTCCGCCGAGTAGCCTTCGACCCGGTGCCTCCCGGGATTGACGACCCGCAACTGATGATCGTGGGTTAGCGCCACGTCGAAATAAGGACTGGGGATCACGAAGCCGGCGCTGTCTTTGGCCGGGTCGCGCCGGCCGATCGCGCCCAGCCGCTTGCCGGCAAGGTCATAGCGATAGACGACGCGGTTGCCTGCATCGGCCACAAACACGTCCCGCTCGCCGGCAGCGATCGAGGTGAGGATCGCCTTCGAACCGGGGTCGTCCCAAGCGGCAACCCGCTTGCCGGCCGGGTCATAGACGTCGACGCGGCTCCTCATGCCCACGTAAATGCGCCCGGGAAACGCGTGTTGAAGGCCGCCGACGGCAAGGCATCGCGGCTCGTCGGCCAGAGGGAACTCCGCCCGCTTGGCTCCGGAGGCATCGAAGACCCTAACGGCCTTGTCCCCGGCCACGTAGATGCGATCCTCGGGCCCCGCGGCCAAGGCCCGGGCCTGCTTCATCCCGACGGCGACCGCGGCAGTCTCGCGGTACTTCACCAGGGCTGGGTCGGTTTTCTTCAGATTGCCCAGGTCGTAGCGGAAGACGTCGGACAGTCCGCTTCCGCTTCGCGCCGACTTCTCGCCAGCCGAGTCGGCGGCGTCAAACAGTCCACTCGGCCGGCCGCCGAAAACGCCGGTCCACCAGAGCAACGCCGCTCCCCCGCTGGCAGCCAGCAAAGCCGCGGCTGCCACGGCAAGCCAGGTCAGGTCAATCGGGGATCGCTTTTCCACAGGGGGTTCCTCTGAATCGCTACGCTAGGCTTTCAGCTATCAGGTATCAGCTATCAGCTTTCAGCTTTCTGATTGCTGATAGCTGATTGCTATAGCTCAGTTCTTCTTCACGTCCAGGCAGACCATTCGGGTCTCGTCGCGGGCCAGCAGGCGCCCGGCTGCCAGGGCCAAGGGGGCCCAGGCTTCGCGCCCGTCGAGCACTTGGGCCTGGGCGAGCTGCTTGTAGCCGGCCGGGCTTACCTCGGCCAGGGTGAGCACGCCCTTGTCGTTCAAAAGGTACATCAGCCCATCGGCGATCATGTAGGGCCCGTCGCCGAAGCGGTGGTCGGCCCCGCTCCGCCAGACCTGCTTGCCGTCCAGGTCGAGGCACACCAGCTCCTTGTCCCTCTGGCGGACGCCGAACAGGTGGCCCTGGGCCGGGATCGGAGTTTGCTGCGTGGAGCCGAACACGCTCGCCTTGAGCCGGAACTTCGTGTGAGCGGTCCATGCCCCGCCGCGCTCCTCCAACTGGAGCATCATCGCCCCGCTGTCGTATCCACCGCAGAGGAAGATCCTGCCGTCGGCCAAGCACACCGGCGAGGGAACCGTGGCCATCTTGATCGTCCACTGGGTCGTGTCCCAGAGGATTGAGCCGTCCTCGGCCGACACGCCCACCACGCCGCCGCTGCCACAATAAACAAACATCCGCCGCCCCTGGAACTCCATCGGCATGATGGAGGAGTGGGTCATTTTCCAGCCCCGGGGATTGGGCGTCTTCCAATTCGCGACCGGCTGGCCGGTCTTCAGGTCCACGGCCAACAAGAGGTCGTTCTTTCCGCCGGGGGCCAGGATGACCCGGCCGCGATCGACCAGCGGGCACTGGCCTGCGTACCAGTCGGGGACCTTGGCGCCGTACTGGCGGACGAGGTTGATTTGGCTTTCCTTCTCCCAGCGGAGTTGGCCGGTCGCCGCGTCGAAGCACGTGACGTGGCACTTTGGGCCGAGGGTGACGGTGCAGCCGTCGGCAATCACCGGGACGGTGCGCGAATAACCGTGATTCCATTTCACCACGACGGGGTACGTGTATCGCCAGATCTCCTCGCCGCTCTCCAGCGACAGGCATCGCAAGGCATCGCACGCCGTCTTCACGTCGTAGTCCAAGAGGTAGACGCGGCCGTCTTTGATGGCGGGGCCGGCATAACCTTCGCCCAGCTCGACCGACCAAAGGACCTTGGGGCCGCCGGAAGGCCAGGCGCGGGCGAGTTGGCCGGCGGCATCCGCGAGATTGTCGCGATCGTGGCCGCGGAACTGGGGCCAGGAACCGGGCAGATTGGCCGCCGGTTTTCCACTGCCGGGGATCAGCCGGCCGCCCGCGGCAACACCATCGATCACGTCGCCCCCGCGCCCGACGGCCTCCTCCGGAACGCGAATCCGCACCTCGGGAAGCGAGGCCCCGCGAACCCAGAGGGCTAAAGCCAGCAGCCCGGCAATCGAAAGCCCCCCTGCGATGAGGATCACACTGGCTGGGAAACGTCTCATAGATCTCAGTTTACCCAGTGCCGAGAAGGCTGCAAACTCAAACGACTCGCGAGGAGGCAAGCGGGGGCACGGTCCCCCCAGCCCGGCAAAACGAAGGTCAAAGGCAGGTTGTGTTTCAGTATAACAGGAAACCGGCGGAAGCGTTAGGCTGAAGCTCACCTTGCGCTTCGACGCTGCTTCGAGCCTGCGTTTTTCGCTGGGATCGCTTTCTTATTGGCCGGGCGCGCCGCCGCCTTTCCGCGCAAACGCGCCCCCTATCGGCCCCGAAAGCGGGCCAGCAACTCCTCCGCCTCTCTGCGGGCCGTGGCCGCCTGCTCCGCACAGTACACGGTGAGCATCTTGCGGGCGGCCTCGGAGTCACGATGCCAGAGCGCAACTGCCTCGGCCTCGGCGTCCTTCTGCCCGCGGAGGAGCCGGGATTCCAGCCCGGAAAACGCCCGCTCGACTGTCTTGATGCGTGCCGAGTAGTCCTCGTGAACCGCGTCTTGGAGGCCCTTGAAAGTCCACCAGGCCGATTGGGAATCGAACTCGAACGTCCCCTGCGGCGGGCTGAACTGATACGGCAGGCTCAGTTGCGTCGTTACGTCCACCGGCCGGCAGCAGCTCGGCGGCGTCTCAGTGATCCCGAGATACCACGGGGTGAACACGCCGGCGGCCGGCTCGGCCGTCGCCCGCCAGTAGACGCAGCCGATCTCGCGCGGCATGTCGGCGCGGAGCTGGAACAGGGCGCCCTCTTGGGTGAGCGGAGTGCTCAGCGGGGCGGGACCCTTCGTGTCGCGGAGGATCGCCATCACGGCGGCAAGGTCCAGCTTGCGCGCGGGGCGGACGGCAAACGGCAGGCGCCCGCTCGGCGGCCACTTCGCCTCTCTCTGGAGCACCAGTTGCCGGCCCCGCCATTGCCGCGGGTCGGGGTGGTCGTCCCGGGCGCCCGCATAGACTCTCGCAAAGTCCAGCGGCTTGCCCGCGCCCGGATCGAACCAGCCGCGGCTTGCGGCGTAATCGGCCAGACGTGGCGAGGCGAGCCAGTTGGCCGGGTCGTTGAAGTCCACCTCGCCGATGATGTGGACGTTCGGCAGAAGCACCACGGAGTCGTCGGGCACGCGGCGGGCGACCCAATGCCGTCCGCGGACCACCGCCAGGAGCCACGCCTCCCGCGGGTCGGCGATCACGTAGGTCCGGCCCGAATCCACGTAGCCGAACCGCTCCAGGAGGTCCCCCGCGATCTTCACGCCTTCACGGGCCGAGCGGGCACGCTGGGCGATCAGGCGGCGGAGCATCCATCCGATCCCTCCCTCGCGGATCTCGCCTCGGCGCACGAGGGCCTCGTAGCCGTCTTCCCGGGTCGGGCAGCCGTCGCTCACCACGGCCACGCCCCACTCGTTCAGATAGGCGTCGCTGAACTCCAAGCCGGGGTTCTGAGTCCAGAGCACCGCCCAGGTCTCGCGGACCTGGGGCAGTTGGCCGCCGCGCCGCAGCTTGGCCGTGGCCCCCTCGGGGAATTGCTGGCGCGGGACGCGGCGGAAGTTGAGGACCCGCCGGCCATAGTTCTGCTCCAGGTGGCCGACCAGGACCGAGCCGTCGGCCGACGCCGCGCGGCCGACGATCACCGCGTAGCATCCCCAGGCGGAGCGGCCGGGAAGTGCAAGAATCAGGATCGTGAGGATTCGTACGGCCTTTGCGCACGGCATGTGGTTTTCTCGCCAGGAACGAATGCGAAATGCAGGATCATGAATGCAAAATGCAAAATGTAAAATGCAAAATTGGAATGGGGCCAAGCCCTCACTTTTACATTTTACATTCTGCATTTTACATTTTGCATTCGTGACCGGCTCCGCGGGCTCCACGGGTTGGCCGTCGACGACTCATGGATGCCAGGCGTCATGCTCCCAGCAGACGCCGGATGTTCCCCCCGACCACGAGCGCCTCCTTTTCCCGCGGCAGCTTCAGGAGCCGGACCTTGTAGAGCTCGACCCGCGAGTCCACCAGCGGGCCGTCCGACCCGAAGATCAGCTTCTCCGCGGGCAGCTCGCGTGCCGCCTGCTCCAGGTACTCGAAGAAGACGACGGATGAGGTGTCGAGGTAAAGGTTGGGGAGCCGCTTGGCCGCGTCGATGGCCCGGACGTGCTCCCGCCAGTCGCGCGAGGCGAAGTTGCCCAGGTGGGCCAGGATGAAGGAGACCTTGGGATTGGACCGTACGACCTCCAGGCTTTCGCTCACGGTCCCGGGGTGATAAAGGACCGGGATCCGGAGTTCAGCCGCCGCATCGACCATCTCCTGGCTGGGCACGCCGTGAAGCTTCAGGCCCCTGAGTCCCAGCTCACGGACCTCGCGCCGCAGCATGTCGCGGATCTTGCCGGCCTCCGCTTTCGCGTCATGCTTGGCAAAGCCGATGAGCCGCTCCGGCCATCGCCGCACGTAGGAGGCGATCTCTTCGTTGGCCTGCTGGTAGGTTGTGTTGCTGATGGGGAAGATGATCGACTGGGCGATGCCCGCCTCGTCCATGCGGCGGAGCGTCCACTGCGGGTCGTTGTAAGTCGTCCAAGGGTCGCGGGGCGGGTCCTTCTTGCCGTAATTGAGCCCCTTGCCGGCGTGGCAGTGGGCATCGATCACCCGCGGGCGGTCTTGCCCCAAAGCCCGCGCAGCCGAATCTTCCAGTCCGAGCGAAGCGGCGGCCAGAAGGCCGCTCTTGACCAAATCGCGGCGGTTCATTGCACGGTCCTTTCAGGGTCGCAAGCAGGTTGTCTGGGCATCAATATGCGCTTGGCTCGGCCTGAACTCGTCGATCTTCAACGGGGGCCGGCTCGTCGGCCCCGCTATCGCGATTTCTCGATGGCCGTGCGGTAGTAGCCGTCGTCGTGCTTCTGCTTCCACCCGTCGGTTGGCGCCGGGACCGTCGGCCGGTGCTTGGCCCACATCTCGTTGACGAAGGCGTCCCAGGCCTGGCCTTGCCGGGCCCACTCCTTGTCGTGGTCCCTGCGGGTCGCCTCCTTGATGGTCTTGACGAACTCCGCGTCGTTCTCGTACATCCAGCGGTCCACGTAGTCGAGGAAGGCGTCGTGGCCCCAGGCCTTCTCGGCGTGCATGAGCCGCAGGACCAGGGCCTGCGCGACCCAGCCGACGCTGGTGCAGCAGCGGCGATAGGACTCGCTGGTGTTCTGGCCGTCCTTCCACTGCGAAGGCGGCGTATGCTCGTAGGGTCCCCAGGGATTGCCTCGCCCGCGATTGCGGCCTACGCCCGTGGCCGCGTCGATCCCCGAGTGCCCGGCGAAGACCACCTTGGCCCCGGTCCAGCAATCGCCGTAGGCGGTCTGCTCGTCCTCGCCGAAGCTCACCTTGGGGAACGACTGGCTGATGTTGGCCAGCTCGTCATCGCCCAAGAGGAGCCCGGCAAAGACGATGGGGAGCTTGCGCCCGCTGCCGTGTCCGCCCCAGCCCGTCCAGCCGGGATGGCCCGAGCGGACGATGCCCCCCAAGTCAATTCCGACCTGCACGTAGTTCACCAGGAGCCGCTCCTTCTGGCCGGGCTTGAGATCGGTCGCAAGCAGCAGGGCGGCGATGCCCGCCACGCGGCCGTACTCCAGGCCGTATTGCGGCATGTTCTCCACCGGCTCCTCGAAGCCGAAGAAGCACGTTCCCACCCAGGGCCGCTGGGTAAACCGGATGTACTGCTCGATCTTGGGAATGCTCTTGGTGGCGGCCGCCGTGGGCAGCAGCTCGCGCTTGAGGTTGCGGGAGAAATAGATCCTCTGCTTTCGGTCGCAGAAGGCCGGGCGCAAGGCGTCCCGCGGCTGCGGATCGGCCACGCACGTCAGCACCGCGGCGGTGCGGATCGGGCTGCTGTCGTCCACGCCGCGCTCGATCTTGTTCCGCAATGGGGCATGGAGCACCAGTCCCCTGGGCATGCTGATCGTCGAGACGAGCGAGTCGCCGGGCTTCATGGCCACGGGCAGCTTGCGCACCAGCGAGGGGTCGAACCAGTTGCGCACCCCGCTGTCGTAGGCCACTTTCATCTGGGCCGGCGGATTGAGCATGAAACCGTTGCGCACCCGCTGGTCTTCCCGCCGCTCCTTGTCCATCTGGTCCAGCTCGCGCTTGGGGATTTCCTTGCCGTACAGCGGCTTGGGGTCGATCGCCCGGACCGTCACCGGCCCCACGACGTACCAGTCGCCGTTGATGAATTGCCCGACGCGGGCCGGCCCGTCGAACGTCCAGGTGATCCCGTACTGCGAGACGCTTTCTCTCAGGGGCAGGCTGTCGAGCGTCCGCGCGGAGGGGGCGTCGTCCTTGGTATAGAGGACGACCGGCCGGTTCGTGGCCGGGTCCGCGGCCACGGCCCTCTCGTCATACGGATCGGCCTCCCCGCGGGCGACGAGCTTCGCCGGGCCGCCCAGGGTGAAGGACACGTCCGAGAGCCAGATCGTTTGCCCGCTGCCCTTGCCGTTATCGCCCCAGATGGCGATCGTGCTAAAGCCCTTCAAGCCCGTCTTCATGGGGTCGACGGCGCCGAGTTCCTTGTCGTTGTGGAGGACCTGGAGCCCCGCCTCGGGATCGAAATCGAAGATCCACTTGTGCCAGCCGGGCGGCGAGCGGCGCACGCCGAGCCAGAACAACTGGTTGAACCAGTCCTTGCCGTCGCAGGCCGTGGCGGTGTAACCCTCGTCGCCGCCGAGGTAGCTGGCGTAGAGGATGCCGATGGCCAGCAGCTTCCCGTCATTCTGCACCAGGCCCCACCGCGGGCCCACTCGCGACGCCTTGGCGTTTGCCGGCCTGGTGGCGTCGTCATAGACCCACATCTCGACCTTGCCCGACTCGTCCCGCTCGCGGAGCTTCAGCAGGGCCTTGCCGCCCGGGCCGATCCGCAGCGATCCGCCCGCTCCCTGCCGGGCCTTCGACGTGTCGATCGCCGTGTCGCCCGTGATTGTCCAGCCGGCGAGGGCTTCCTTGTTGTCAAAGGTCAACTTCTTCGCTCCGCTGCCGGCGGGCTTCTCCTGGCTAAAGACAGGGCCCGACAGGCCCGCGACGGCTGCGACCAGCAGACCGGACATCCACAGGCTTTTCGACATGAGTCTTTCCTTTCCGCTCTGGGTGCCACGTGTTAAGCACCGCGTACACGACGAGCCCCTCTCCACGAATACGTATGAGTCTACCCGCCGCCGGCTTGAAAGCAAGAAAAGCGGCAGGGGAATCGACGACGGGAGGGCGAGGCTCCTGCCGAGCCGCGGTTGCGTTGGGACGGCAGTTGCAGTGCCGTCATGCCGCCGCGGGCACTGCTTCTGCGAAGCGCGGGTGCCATGGCGACGCTTGCGTCGCCATGCGAGGCTGGAACATGCCCACGACAAGCGTGGGCATGGCACCCGGCTACTCCTTGCCCAAGCCGGAAAACAGGGTCACGCGGTATTTCAGCACCAGGGGCTTGCCCGGCTCGAGCGTGATCGGCTGGAGGCCCGGATAGGACACGTTCAGGAAGCCGAACCCGTGTCGCATGAGCCAGCCGTTGCTGGGGTATCCGGGATTGGCCGGGTCGTCGTCGATTCGGGCTCCGGCGGGCTTGCCGCGGAAGGTCCCGCGGATCTCGGCCCACGGGTGGCGCGAGAGGACGCCGTCCTTCTTGTCGATTCCCTTGTCGGTCCGGATGACGGTGGCGGCGGCGCCGCCGTCGCGCGGCGCGAAGCGGAAGCAGAAGCCGCCGAACCCCTTCTTCCCCTCGGAGGTTCCCACCACCTGGACCGGCCGGTCCGTGGCCTCAAACCGCAGCGTGAACTCCAGGGTCCGCCTGCCGTTCGAGGTGGCATGGGTGAGAATTTCCACGTCTTCGCTAACGAACTTGCGGTCCCCGTCAAACCACCCGTTCTCCACCGCAAGGCGGGCCCGCGTGGGAGCGGTTTCCCGGGCCTTCCAGCGCACGAAGCGTTGCTTGAATCCCTGCACCATCCAGATGTCGCCCTTCTTGCCGTCCACGGAGACCACCGGCCACATCCAGGAGATGCCGCGGTGGTGCGGATGATCGGGGTTGAAGTCGTCGGTCAGCAAGGTGCCGTCGGGGGCGTAGACCGGGTGCAGATAGGTCGAGCGGCGCATGGTCTCGGGGAAGCCCGGCGCCAGGACCATGCCGAAGTGGTAGACGAAGACCGGTTTGCCGCCGTCCCGAAGTTCTAACCCGGTCGGGCTGATCTGGCGGAAGGCAAACGGCGTTTGGGCCTCGGCGGGCGGCGCAGCGAAGAGGGCGAGGAGGATCAAGATTGAGTTGCTCATGGCGTCTCCTATGTAGCGTTGCACGGTTCCGGGAGGGCGAGGCTCCTGCCGAGCCGTAGCGCCCTGGACATGCGGCTGGAGCAATACGGCTCGGCAGGAGCCTCGCCCTCCCGGAATTGCGGACCCTCCGTGAGCGGGCTATTTGAACGGCGGGGCGACCGTCTTTCCCCGGGTCGAGCCCTTGAGCCCCGGCCCCATGCGCATCCTTCCGCCTGGCGAGACGGTGGCCTCGCTCACGTCGACCGTCTGCCTGTCGCGGGAGTTGACGAGCCGCCGGAGCGTCTCCGGGCTCATGTTGCTTTTGAAGACGTGGGCCGAACAGTCGAACAGCACCCCAAGGAAACCGGTCGGCGAGATCTTACCCAACGCGGCCTTGGGATCCTTGGGGTCGAAGGGGAGGTCCTCGGGCTTGGTCCAAGGCACGGCCTTGTCTTCCCCGGCCTCGACGGCCATGATCGTATAGGAACTGCCGTCGATGATGCCCGCCAGCGTCAGCTTCTTGCCTTCCTCAAAGGGGGCATCTTTGCCGGTGAAGACCATGAGCGTGGTCTTGCCGTCCCGCTGCGTGCGCTGCCCCTGATAGGCTACGGGCATCCGGTCCAAGAGTCCCTTGTTATTCGGGCTATCCCAAGGCTCGTCGAGGCGGAACTGATCGTAAAGCGGTTTCGCTTCGATGAAAGGCAGAATGGCGACGCGCCAGCTCAAGAGCGGCTTGCCCTGCTTGTCGCAGATGGCGGCCGGGGGGAAGACCTTGTGAGTCATCTCGTAATTGAGCATGGCCAAGCTAACCTGCTTCAGATGGTTCAACCGCATGGAGCGCTGCCCCGCGTTTTGGGCTGCGCCTTCGGCCTCGTGGAGTGCGGCGGGAAGGGAGGCCACGAGCTTGTCCAATCCCTCCGGTTTCTGGGCGGTCACGACGACCTGGTCGCCGGACTGGGTCACCTGGAGGCCTAAGAGGAGTCGGCCGAGCACGTCCAGGCCCTCTTTGGCCGCCGGCGGGATGTCCTCCTGCGCCTTGGCCATCATGATCAGCACGCCGAGTCCCGGCTTGGCGACATCGAGCCCCTTCTTGAGCGTGTCGTTGACCTTCTGGCCCGACTCCGCGCTGGTACACTCCAGGGCCAGCTTGGCCAGGGTCGTGCTGGAGAGGTTCACCGTGAGAGTGGCGGACTTGAGTTGATCGAGAACGGACGCAAGCTTGTCCAGCCCCGGCATGGTCTTGCCTTGGAATTGCCGCTTGGCATCCCCGATAAGCCCTCGAAGCGGCTCGACGAGGAACACGGCCACCAGGTCGTCGCCGGTCCCGGCCGCCTGGAGCTTTTCGACGATGGGGCTTTTGGACCGGCCCGCCATCACGCCCTTGAGCGACTCCTCCTGCTCCGCCAGGACCAGGGTCTGCTGGTCGGGCTGGAAGAAGAACGTGTTGTCGCCGGCCATGTAATAGGTGGTCCCCTGATAGCTCCGCTCGTCTAACTTGGCGCGGCCCCGCGGGGCGAATCTCTCGACCACGCCTTTCCCATCCGTCGGCTCGGTAAAGCGGATGACCGCCAGAGGCGAAAGCGGCGGGTCCCCGGGTCTTCGCTCGCCGCTGCGCGGCCCGGCGGCTGCGACGATCTGCTCGACCTTTCCGAAGTCGATCGGCAACTGCTTGAGCTGGTCGGCGACCGCAGGGTCCTGCAGGAGCGGCTGGAGGAGCTTGGCCTCCATGATCTGCTTGAAGTTGATGACCGCCGCTGCCGCGGCGTCCGAGGGGATGTAGGAAAGCGCCCCGCCTTCCGCCGGGCCCTTTGCCTTGCGGGCGCAGCCGCCCAGGCCGGCGCACAATGCCGCCGCCAACACGCACATCAGGACTCGTCGCATGGTACGTTTCTCCGATTCTTAACGCGGGACGGGCGAAGAATCCCCTGTGAAGCCCAGGGGTTTGCAACCCCTGGGCTTTGGAGATTCGCTCGCCCTGCCAACTGGGGTCAATACGCCTTCCACATCCCCGGCATGGGGATGGGGTAGTTTCCGTCCTTGTCGGGCTTGACCGGCGGCTCGGCGTCCCAGGCAAGCCTGGCCGGGAACTCGCCGGCGCCCTTGGCCACGGCGTCGTCCCACCGGATGATTTGCCCGGAGTAGGTCGCCATCCGGCCGAGCACCGCCGTAAAGCTGCTGGTCGCGCCGTAGTGGCCTTCGTTGTGCTTCTCATTCTTGCGGATGGCGGCGATCAGGTCGATATGCTCCTGGACCATGGGGTCGCCGCTTCGGCCGGCACCGGGCTCTCTCTTGCGGCCCTTCTTCCTGGGAGCGGCAGCCTTCTTCGCCTCGGCCACCTGCCCTTCGGCCGTGTAGAGTCGGACGCTGCGGGCATTGGAGGTCCCCAGGGTGCCGTGGATCGCCTCGGAGACGCTGCCCCAGCAGCCGGCGACCTGGCGGCACTGGCTGAACATCTTGGAGCCGTCGGCATAGGTGAACTCGATGAAATGATGGTCGAAGATCTGGCCTTCCCCTTTGTTCTCCGGCGAGGCGTAGCGGACCTGGCACCCGCCCATGCCGTTGGCCTCCACCGGATGCTGGTCCCCGTTGGCCCAGTTGCAGACGTCGAGGTTGTGGACGTGCTGCTCGCAGATGTTGTCCCCGCTGAGCCAGCAGAAGTGGTACCAGTTGTGGACCTGGTATTCCATCTCGGTGGGCTCGCGCCCCAGTCGCTTGGCGAACTCCTTGCGCCGGCGGAACCAGATCGGGCCGCCGTTCCAGTAGGCCCGCATAAAGAGGATCTTGCCCGCTTTGCCGGCGTGAAGCTCCTCGATGCCGCGCAGATAGCCGGCATCGTGGCGGCGCTGCAGGCCGACGACGACCTTGAACCCCTTCTCGTCGGCGAGCTTGTTGGTCTCGACGAGCGAGCGGTACCCCGGGGCGTCCACGCAGCACGGCTTCTCCATGAACACGTGCCTGCCCGCCTTGATGGCGGCGGCATATTGCATCGGGCGGAAGCCGGGGGGTGTGGTGAGGATCACGTAATCCGGCTTGCAGGCTATGGCCTTCTCGTAGGCGTCCAAACCGGCGAACACGCGGTCCTGGGGCAGATCGACCCGGTCGGGGAACTCGCTCCGGAGGCTCTTGGCCGCTCTTTGAGCTTGGTTCTCGAAGCTGTCGGCCACGGCGATCACCCTGACCGCGGGGTCGGCAGCCAGGCTGTTCCGGACGGCGCCATTGCCGCGCCCGCCACAGCCGATCAAGGCCACCTTGATGGCGTCCGCGCCGCTGGCGTGGACACTGCGGGTGAGGCTGAGCCCTCCGGCCAGCACGGCACCGGCCGCAACGACGCCGGAGGTTGTGAGGAACTCGCGACGAGAAAGTTTTCTTGGATCGATCATCGTGGTGCTCCTTGAGGGGGAAGAAATCACGGCAGGACTGAACGGCATTGTGAACGGCCCCCGGGGGGCGTGTCAAGGGCCTTCCCGGCGCGGATCGTAGCCGTGGCTCTCCGCGGGGGCAAAAGGGGACAGGCACATCGCTTTGCTCGGAGCCAGTCCCCTTTTCCCATGGGTCACGGAGTGCCCCGCCTACTTTGTCTCCCGCTCGGCCAGGGCATCGGACAGAAACGCCCGGGCCGAGGCAGCCAACTGTGGCAAAGCTACCCGAAACGCTTCCGTCGCCTCTCCGCCGGGGATGTCCACGGCCAGCCGGGCAGCCCATGCCTGAGTCTCGGGATCATCGCTCTTGAGGGCCTCGATGACCGCCGGCACCGCTTCGCCCGGCTTGCTGAGGACCATGCCGCGCAGGGCCGACATCTTCACCAACGGATTGGCGGCCGCGGCACGGACCTCCCGATAGGCCGCCAACGCCGCGTCCTTCTGACCCCGCTCGCACAGCCGCTCCGCGCCCACAAGGATTGCCTCGTGAAGCGCCGGCAGCAACTCCTTGCGGGCTTTGCGGGCCTCGTCCAACAGGGACTCAACATCGCGGGGCGTTCCGATGCTGCCCAAGGCCATGGCCGCGGCCGCGGCGACCTTTAAGTCGGAGTCTCGAAGCAGGGCCGCCAGTGCGACGGATTCCGGACCGTCGGACCGCCTCCGTCGGCCCAACGCACCAGCGATCGCAATCCGCCCCTCCGGTTCCTTCGCTTCGCGGAGCGCCTCGACCAAGGCGCGGCTCGCGGACGGGGCGCTATTGCGCTCCAGCGCTCCCAAGGCATATTCCCGGACCACCGGGTGGTCCGCGGTCTTCACCAACTGCGCGAGCGGACGAACGGCCTCCTCGCGGCCGACGACCGCAAGCTGCCGAAGCAGGAAGACGCGGTCGTTCAGACGGTCGCTCATTTCCAAATGAACGAGCATCGCCCGGACCATGGCCAGGCGCTGACTCTCCCTGCCCGGCGCCGCCGACTGCACGATGATTTGCTCAAGTTGCGACTTCGGCTCTTCGCGGCGAGTGCCCTTGTCGGGCCTCGGCATCGCGGGGGCCGCAAGGTGCGTCTTGATGATCTCGCGGTACTTCGCTTCCAGGTCTCGGGTCGCTAGTAGATTTGCCATGGGGATCGTTTCGGGGTGTCCAAGAGTCGGTTGGCCTCGTCGTCGCCGGGAAACTCGGCCTTGACCGGATCGTACCTAAGCCGCCGCTGGAGCCGGTCCATGATGGCAATCAGCAGGCAGAGCGAGCCGGACCGGTAGCCCACCTCCTCGTTGCAGATGGTCTTCTTCCGGGTCCGGGTACATTCCAGCCAATTGCCGTTGTGGTCGTTCTTGTTCGGCCGATAGAGGAGCACGTCGCCGGGGCCAAGCGGCTTCGGGTCGTACTTCTCCTTGATCTTCGGCCCGCCGAAGATGATCTTCTGCCCCGCGGTGCCGTAGACGGAGCAGTTGGCGGAGTCACCGGGCGTGCGCGGGCAGTGGAGCAACACGCCGTCGGCGTATTTGAACGTCAGCGGCCGGTCGCCTTCGGGCGGAAGGATTTCCACGGGCCCGTCGGCGTCCTTGCCCAAGGCCCATTGGGCCATGTCCAAGACGTGGGAGCCCCAGTTGCCGATCGACCCCAGCCCGAAGTCGCGGATCCGCTGCCAGCCGCGGGCCGCTTGGAATCCGGCGTACGGCCGCCACGGCGCCGGCCCGAGCCACAGGTCCCAGTCCAGGTTGGGCGGCACGGGCCGCGGCGGCTC
>Ga0315280_10003616_pt1 | contig 23593 bp, 23 predicted proteins | sample YL17G06_40_MG_FD_203697 | JGI IMG/M metagenome (GOLD analysis project Ga0315280, IMG submission 203697) | Sediment microbial communities from Yellowstone Lake, YNP, Wyoming, USA - YL17G06_40 | ecosystem: Environmental > Aquatic > Freshwater > Lake > Sediment | place: USA: Wyoming | collected... | reverse complement strand
ACGCGTTCCTGTTCCTACAAGGCCTAGAGACTCTGCCGCTGAGGATGGAACGCCACAGCAAGAATGCGCTTGAGGTGGCGCAACACTTGCTGGAGCATCCAAGGGTGGCATGGGTGAACTATCCAGGTTTGCCGAGCCACCCGTCTTTCCAGACCGCAAGGAAGTACTTCAAGCGCGGCCTCTTCGGGGCTCTTTTGGGATTCGGAATAAAGGGTGGAAGGGCTGCAGGGAAACAGTTCATCGACAGTTTGGAATTGGTGTCTCATCTGGCCAACATTGGAGATGTGAGGACTCTAGCCATTCATCCAGCCAGTACCACACACTCTCAGCTGTCACCGGAGGAGCAAGTCCAGACGGGTGTGACCGAAGACTACGTTCGCCTGTCGATAGGATTGGAGTCCGTCGAAGACATAATCGAGGATCTCGATCAAGCGCTGTCCAAAGCATGAGGAATCAAACATTGCCAAGCGTTATCTTTGCGGTAAAACGTGGCGCGTGGGAGATAGATCGTTGAATTCGCCAAGTTCGATCGGAAGTGTGCAAACGCAAGGACAATCGTTGTGTTGCAGTGTGCGAGCAAGATCTAGAACGCATTTGCTAGGATGAAAGTCATGCCAATCAAGATACCAAACAATCTTCCAGCGGCAAGAGTCTTGAACAATGAGAACATATTCGTCATGTTTGAAGACCGAGCCCACCATCAAGACATTCGACCTTTGAGTCTAGCTATTCTGAATCTTATGCCCACGAAAATAGCCACGGAGACTCAGATACTACGATTGCTTGGAAACTCCCCTCTCCAAGTGGACACAGTTCTGTTGCACCCGAAGAATCACAATTCCAAAAACACTTCCGGAGATCATTTGATGACCTTCTACAGGTATTTCGAAGACATCAAGAACGAGAAGTTTGATGGAATGATCATAACGGGGGCACCTGTGGAGCACCTTGAGTTTAGAGAAGTGGACTACTGGGATGAGCTTGAAGAAATCATGGATTGGTCCGTCCACAATGTCTTTTCCACATTCTATATGTGCTGGGGTGCCCAGGCTGGACTGTATCATCACTATGGAATACCCAAGTATCCTCTGAAAGAGAAGATGTTTGGGGTGTTTCCCCATTCTGCGAGCAGGAAGAATGTCAAACTATTGAGGGGATTTGACGATGTATTCTACGTTCCCCACTCGCGTCATACGGAGATCCGAAGAAGTGACATAGAAAGGGTTGCAGACCTCCAGATACTTTCCGAGTCAGAGGAGGCCGGAGTGCACATAGTTACAAGCAAGGACGAAAGAAAGATATTCGTGACGGGCCATTCCGAATATGATGCGCTGACGCTAAAATCCGAATATGATCGTGATACTCGAAAAGGGCTTGACATAAAAGTGCCCAAGAATTACTATCCTGGCGATAATCCTAGTTTGCAGCCTGTAGTGAAATGGCGAAGCCATGCCAGCCTTCTATTTTCAAACTGGCTCAACTACTATGTATACCAGGAGACTCCTTACGACCCGAACGAGATAGAGTGATTTGCAGGAGCCTTCAGCCGAGAAGACTCCGGGGGTCTTCTGATATCGTGCACACCCAACGACGGTCGAAATTGTGATGCTCGCACCAGGCTACCCCCTAAGAGAAATAGACGAACGATAACGAACCAAGTCGAAACAGCACCCCTACACCACACACATATGCGAATCGACTAGGTTGGCAATACCACCATCCCAAACAACTAACCTCCATACCATGGTCTGCCAGTTCTGGATTCCTGAAGATATTAGAGTCGAAGTCCTTGTTACGCTTGGCAACTTGCGAGCCATGGTAATTGTTACGTCCATCAGTGTGACATCGCCGAGTTCGATTCTTGCCACAACATCAAACCCTCCGTGGACAACCTGTGCTTCGGTGACGCTTGGCAGTTTCCTGAGTTCCTTTGCTATGCCATGTTCCTTTCCAACATCAACCAGCAGCAGTAGATAGGATACGAGAGGCTTCGCCGGAGACATAATCCGCGGACGGCGTACACGACAAGAAAACGTTTGCTCCGATGTCGGATATGCTCAGATCTGTCGTGATATCTGCGATACTCAATCTCCTAGTCGGAACTCTTCGTGAAGGGCGTGCACTGATTTCAGAACATCATCTTCTCGAACCACGAAGGAGACGTTCAGTTCGGATGATCCCTGAGCGATCATCTTGATGTTCACGCCTTCGTCTGCGACGGCTCGGAATATTCTTGCAGCAATACCTCGCGTGCCTTTCATCCCCGCCCCAACAGCTGCCACAATGCTGACATCAGCTTCAGAAGTAATCTCCTTGAACAAACTCTCCTTCAGCAACGATTCTTTTAGGGCAGCGGTTGCCCTTTCAAGGTTCGACCGAGCTATCACTAGCGAGATGTTTGCTTCAGATGAGCTCTGAGAGATCATGAGAACACTGACGTCATTCTTTCCCAGCACATCCAAGACCTTTGCCGCTGTTCCCGGAGCGCCGTGCATTCCCGCACCGCTCACTGTAATCATCGACGCCTCTTTGACGGAAGTGACGGCCTTGACGATGTTAACAGACTTTATGCGCTGATCCTGAAGAATCAGGGTGTCAGGGCCGTTCGGATTGAAGGTGTTCTTTACGCGAACCGGGAGCCCGATCTTCGCGGCCGGCTCCAAGGCTTTTGGGTGCATGGCTTTTGCTCCGAAGTGAGACATCTCCATGGCTTCCATGAAGGAGATTTCTCTGATGGTCTGCGCCGCGTGCTCGATCTTCGGGTCCGCTGTCATTATTCCGTCCACATCCGTCCATATCCAGACCTCGTCCGCCCCTAGTGCTGACCCGATTATCGTCGCCGTGTAGTCAGATCCTCCCCTCCCAAGGGTTGTCGGAACTCCATCCTGCGTAGTTGCGATGTACCCAGTGACGACCGGTATCTTCTTGTCCTTGATGAGTGGGCAAAGCTTCTTCTCCAGTTTTCGCTGCGTAACGGTCATCAACGGGGTTGCCTCGCCGAACGACGCGTCGGTCACTATCCCAGCTTCTTCGCCTGTCAGGCGTTGAACGCTCACCCCGGAATCATGAAGGGCTCCTGCCAGAACCAAGGTTGAGAGTTTCTCCCCAAATGAGAGCACGTAGTCCAACGATCTAGGGGTCAACTCGCCAAGGTAGCTTACTCCAGTGAGAGCCTTCTCAAGCTCTCTCAACTCCAGATCTAGCTGCGCGTTTGTGCGCTTAATCTCGTCCGTCCTTGTGATGACCTGTTCACAGACGTTCTCGTGTCTAGTGCGAATTTGCTCCGTAACTTCGGCAACATGCTTTTCGTCTCGTTGACTGGCACGGGTCGCTGCCTCGATGAGGCTGTTTGTGACTCCATTCATTGCTGATGTAACTACCACAAGGTCGTTTGCGCTGGCGTAGTTACTGATCAGAGCTACAACATTCCTGAATGCTTCGGCCCCTCCGACGGAACGTCCACCGAACTTCATGACAATTAGCAAGAAGTACTCTCCTGTCGTCCAAGCAACAACAATCGAATGTGCGACTCCATGGCCTCATTGAGATGATATGTAGCCCGTCTTGGCTAGATGTTCTGAGACTAAGACAGCGCCTTTTGCAGCGCCCAGCTTCGTGTTGTGGCTAACCAACACGTACTTGATGCCGTGTTCTCGGACTTGGTCTTGGCGAATTCGACCGACAGTCACAGCCATTCCGCCGTGGAGATCACGGTCCATTCTCGGTTGCGGTCTGAAGGGATCGTCCTTCACCACTAAGAGTTCCTTCGGAGCTGAAGGCAGATCGAGAGTATGAGTTCCGTATCGTCTCATCGATTCGGCAACTTCGCGCGGATCGCATCGTTTGCGGGTTGAGACGTAGACCGCTTCAGTGTGACCTTCGAGAACATCGACTCTTGTGCAGGTGCAACTCATTTTGAAATCTGCTGGCGAGACACGTCCGTCGATCTCGGAACCCAGAATCTTCAGCGTTTCTGTTTGCACTTTCTCTTCCTCGCCTGGGATGTAGGGGATCACATTGTCGGTAACGTCAAGCGAGAGAACGCCCGGAGATCTGCCAGCTCCGGATACGGCCTGCATCGAGGTCATCGTTACGCTTTCTATCCCAAAGTCGGAGTGTATTGGTTTCAGCGAAACTGCCAAACCTGTTGTTGTGCAATTCGGAATCGGTGTGATGAACCCGTTCCATTGCCGCTTTTTCCTTTGCGTGTGAATGAGTCGGGCGTGCTCAAGGTTGACTCCTGGCACTAGAATCGGGACATCCTCATCGTATCGAAACGCGGACGCAGTACTGACAACTGGCTTACTCCTTGCGTATTGGGGTTCGAGTCTGCGTGCGACATTGGAATCGAGAGCTGTGAAAATCAGGTCGACTTCAGAGAGATCCAAAGCAGACGCGTCTTGCATGGTCATGTGGAGAACTGAGTCCGGCCGCTCGGGGTTGCAGTACCATCGAAACGCGCCCGTGTCCGGATCCATCAGAGCTTGCTCGTACGTCTTGCCGGCGGATTTCTCAGAAGCTGCAAGACATGAGATCCTGAACCATGGATGCTGATCTAGAGCTGCGACGAACTGCTGGCCAACTATGCCAGTCGCACCAACAATTGCTACGTTAATCATCGAACTCTTCATCATGCGCACCTCGACACCAGTGGAATTTTCATCTCATGACCAAGATGCTATCGAGACTTTAGGTCTGGAACATGGAGGAATATCTGAGTACTCAAGTCTCGGTTGCTTCTCATCGTCATCGCCTCACATTCGCTGATTTGCGTCGATACGGGGTCTGATTGGAATGATACGCACCTTGAATTCTAGACGGGTCTTTCAAGGTTCGATTGAGGGCAAGCAGGTCGCTCAGCAGCGCATACCCGGCTGACTCTCCGCCCGCTCCTGGCCCCACGACTGTGACTTCAGGTTGCACATCAGTTGACAGGATCATGGCATTGAGCACCCCTGAGACGTGTGACAGTAGATCGCTTTCCTCGAGTCTCTCAGGGAACACTTGCGCCCTAATCCGGTCTTTATCTCTGTACGCCCTTGCAACGAGCCTAATTCTTCTCCCTTTTGTTCGAGCATCACCGATATCCTCGGGCGTGATTCCCGTGATTCCTTGTCTTCTTACGTCGGTGGGCCTGATGCTGCCACCCATTAGTACGTTCACGAGTATGGTGATTTTTGCTGCGGAATCCCATGCTTCTACGTCACTGCTAGGATCAGCTTCCGCGTAGCCCAGTTCTTGAGCCGTTTTCAGAGCCTGCGTGTAGGTTCTGCCCGCTGCCATCTCATCGAGTATGTAGTTTGTGGTTCCGTTCAATATGCCTCGAATTGAGCTAACGGTCGAACCGGCCAAAGCTTCGGTTGCTAGACTTATCGCAGGGGTTCCGCTCAGAACAGTTCCTTCGAATCTAAGATGACGTCTTCTTCGACGAGCCAAAGCCGCAAGTTCATGATAAGCCAATGCGATGGGGCCTTTGTTTGTAGTCACGACATGCAGGCCTTTGCTGAGGGCTTTCCTGATGTGACCTAACCCCGGCTCTCCATCTTCGAGGTTAGTCCAAGTTGCTTCCACTAGCACATCTGCGTCCGTTCTTGCGATCGTCTCAATCGCCGAAAGACCGGTGGTTCCTTCGGGGTAGTCTTTGATAGAGCCCCTCTCTTGTACAAGTGAGAGTAATCTCTCAAGATGAAGACCGCTCTGCCTCATCACGGAGCCCTTGATGGTGTCCGCGACAGCCACGACCTTGCAGTCAAAGTCAAACTCGCGCTTCAGGTGTGCGCGTTTTTCGATCAAGATCTTCGCAAGGCTCTGCGCGACTCTGCCAAAGCCAACCAGAACGAGTCGGAATCTCATGGACGAAGCCTCATGTTCATTCAGCTTGAATCGAGCAACCCTGCGTAAGCACTGCCATTACCGATTCTCGACTCGGTTTCGTCTTGGTCGTCCACTCGGTCGAGAGGGATACCGCTTCCTGATCCTTCAGGCCGTTGCCGGTCGTGATGCAGACCGTTTCCTCATCTGGGTCAATGGAGCCCTCGGCTGCAAGCTTCCTGACGCCGGCTATAGTTGAGGCGCTTGCAGGCTCAACGAAGATGCCTTCTTGGCTGGCAAGCATCTTTTGCGCCTGAAGTATTTCTCTGTCATCGACTGTTTCAATCAACCCACCTGAGTCTTTGGCGGCTGCAAGGGCTCTCTTCCAGTTGACGGGTGAACCTATCCTGATGGCAGTTGCGATCGTCTCTGGCTCTGCAGCAGGTTTGATATGATCGAGTCCCAGTTTGAACGCGTTCGCAATCGGAGACGCTCTCTCTGCTTGGATGCCTATCAGGCGAGGGAGCTTCTCAACCAGCCCTAGTGCTCTTAGCTCGAGAAGACCCTTCCAGACTGCGGTAATGTTGCCTGCATTCCCGACCGGAAGCACTATGACTCGTGGGAGTCGGCGGAGTTGATCATTGATCTCGAACGCGACTGTCTTCTGCCCCTCGACTCTAAATGGGTTGACCGAGTTCAGGAGATACGGGCTTCCATCCCTCTGAGCTGCATCGGCGACGAGGCGCATGGCATCATCGAAGTTGCCGTCAATCTCGATTATCTTCGCGCCGTGCACAATAGCTTGAGCAAGCTTCCCGGCCGCGATCTTACCCGCGGGAATTATGACGAAGCATCTTAAACCAGCTCTTGCGGAGTACGCGGCGAGGGACGCAGAAGTGTTGCCCGTTGACGCACACATCACCGAACATGCGCCGAGTAGAAGTGCTTTCGTCACGCCGACAGTCATGCCTCTATCCTTGAAAGAGCCGGTGGGGTTTTCGCCTTCGTTCTTCACATGAATACGTTTCAAACCAAGAATGCTTGCAAGACGTCGGCACTCATGAAGTCCAGTCCCGCCCTCTCCAAGAGAAATGATATTGGCGCCTGCTTCAATTGGCAGGAGCTCACGGTATCGCCACACTCCAAGCGGTCTAGTGCTCCAGTCGCTGTTGTCGAGATCTACCATCTCAGTGAGCCTGATCTCAAGCAGGCCCCCGCACTTCTTGCAGACGTATGCTCGTTCGTTCAGGTTGTGACTCGTTCCGCATTCGATGCATTCAAGGGCGTGCCGCATTGGCCATCTACTCCTTGGTGATGACGACTCCGCGAGCCGGTCTGGAGGTGATGGCACGGGATTCCACACCGGTCGACTTGAAAGCGTTCTTCATGGCTTCGGCCACTGATGAAGTTCGGACTTTTGTGTTGTCAACGACTGCGATCATGCTTGGACCGGCTCCACTGATAGCAACCCCCGCGGCCCCAGCCCCCAAGGCGGCCTTTCTTATCTCAAGGTAGCCGGGCACCAAGTGTGCTCGTGCAGGTTCGGCAATCGCGTCAACCATTCCCTTACCGATCATGCCGATATCCTCGGAAAGGATTCCAGCCACGATGCTGGCTGCGCTTCCCACGTTCTGCGCGACCTTCTCCAATGGAACAGAATCGGGAAGAAAGGCGCGAGCAAGTCCGGTCTTCTTGGACGGAGTGGATCCTTCAGGAATGGCAATTGCGATCTCCAGCCTAGGTGGAGGTGATAGCCGGACGACCGAAAATGGGGAGTGGGACTGGATGAAAGTGAACCCGCCCAAGACGGCGGCTGCTACGTTGTCAGCGTGCGGAACACCTGAAGACGCTATCTCGCCATGTGCTGCGGCTTGGACAATCTCATTTGTCGTCAATTCTAGTCCTAGAATGTCGTTCATTGCAACTGCGGTTGCAGCTGCGCTGGCGGCGCTGCTTCCTAGGCCCTTGCCGACCGGAATGCCTTTCTCGATTCGAATCCTGAGCCCGATATCTATCATTCGACGGCTGAGTAGTTCCTTTGCTACTAATCCTGCGCTGTTTGCTTCCGGGTCCGCTGACACACTGGCCGAATCCGGCCCGACTATCTCCAACTTGACGCCTCTAGGTGAAGTCTCTATGTGTACCGTGTCGTGGAAGGCTTCGAGAGCCAACGCAAACACGTCGAAGCCAGGGCCTAGGTTCGCTGTTGTGCAATGTGCCGTTACAGTGACAGAGTCGCTCCTTGCTGTCTTTGATATCTGAAAGGCAGGTGTGCGTCGCGCGCTCGGGTAACTATCGTGGACGCACAGGCGGCCGTTCGGGGTAGATCGGGGTTGATTCAAGTTCATGTTTGTTCGCACACCAGTTCATGAGGCAAGCCGAACTTCACGCGAGGAGCGTCGTTCTGTTCGGCTCAGCTTGTGCTAGACGTTGTCATTTCGGAAGTCGCTGTTGTGGACGTGCGGTGAGTAGGAGCGGACAACGCTGCACCTGGCAGCAGCAAGTGCCGACTGACGGATAATAAGGCTTGTCTAGGGAATCGACGCATTTTGAGAGGCTCCTTTCTGTGCTTCTATTCCGTTCATGGAAGAAATCCAAACCGCACAGGCTATGCGAAGGGACCAGTTCCGTAGTTGTCCGGGTCTGTGTTTCCCTGACCCTCGACCAATGTTTCGGTGCTCATTATTCCCGCGAGCTTGGTGGCTTTGGAAACAGCGTGGAAGACCTGCTTAACATCATCGCCCTGAAAGAACGCTACGACATCGAATCTGCCGAATACTGCATAGGCATCCGAAACATGTGCCATGCGCTTCAGTTCATTAGCAAGGCTGACAGCCCTCGGCACGCTTCCTCCGCTCTTGACTAGCATTACTGCTCGAATCATGTCTCATTCCTCTGCCGCGATCAAGGTTTCAGCGGTTGCGACATCCTGCAGGTTTCCGATCTTGGTTCCGAGATCGGTCATAGCTGTCATATCCTTCACTTCAACTCTTACGACTACGTCAGCAGTTCCCATGACCGGAAATGCCTCCTTGACTCCTTGAAGTGAAGCAATCTTCTCAGCCACTTGCTGGTGACGCCCTGGCCGGGTCCTTATCAAGACACATGCTTTCAAGGTCGCATCCTCCTAGGGCCCTTGCGGTCTTGTCCACTCCCAGAACTGCAACTGCCAATTCGGAGGCCGCACATCTGCTCTAGGCAATGACACAGGCGTAGACGCTTCCGCAGAGGCTCTATGTCGTGTCTTTGGGTAGACAGGGGTCAGCCAGTGACGATACCTCTCGTCATTCCCACAGACAACCTCGGAATACAGTTCCTGCATTCGTTTGGTCACAGGACCTAGTCGATGTCCACCGATTTCTCGTTTGTCGATGCTCAATATCGGTGAGATTCCAGTGGCTGTCCCAGTGAAGAATGCCTCATCACACGTGTATAGCTCGCCGCGGAGTATGTCCCGTTCTTGAAGCTCGAAGTCGTGGTCACTGGCGATGGTGCACAGTGTGTCCCTAGTAATCCCCTCAAGAATTCCTGCAGACAGGGGAGGGGTGTAAATGATTTCCTTCTTCACGATGAAGATGTTCTCTCCGCTGCCTTCTGAAACGAATCCTCTTTGGTCGAGGAATATTGCCTCGTCAAATCCATTTTGGGCAGCTTCGACCTTGGCGAGGACTGAATTGATATAATGCCCCGATGCCTTTGCCAGGGACAATACAGAAGGTTCACCTGTCCTCCTCCATGAGGAAACGCAAACGTCGAGGCCTTCCTTCTCAAAGTACTTGTCATAGGGAAAGGCTACTATTGCAGCCCAAGTCGGAACTTCTCTGAAGTCTAGGTTTATTCCACCCACGGCTTTGAAGGCGATGGGTCTGATGTATGTTGAGTCACGCATTTCATTCTTGGCTAGGAGTGCTGTCGTGGCCTCGCAGAGATCGCTCTCTGAATATGGAAGAGCCATCATGTAGGCATAGGCAGAGGCCTTGAGACGGCGCACGTGCTCCTTCAGGCGGAAGACCGAAAGCCCATCACCGGTCTTGAAGGCTCTTATCCCCTCGAAGACCGCTGTTCCGTAGTGGAGGGCATGAGCTAGGATAGGAACGTTCGCCTTTTCCCAGTCAATAAACTCCCCGTTCATCCAGACGAATTCCGGTTTTTTCATTGACATTATGTGTCACCTTGATTGTCGGCGACGGGTCGCCTGAGAACCGCCCCTTCCTCAGCTGAACCAACAAGGGCGGCATATCGCTCAAGATACCCTGAGCTTGCACGGCTTGGTAAGCAACGCGGGCGCTTCAGACGGGCCTCGATCTCGTCAGGATCCAGGTCAACATCCAAGCGACAATGTTCCAGGTCGATCTCGACAAGATCTCCGTCTCTGAGGCACGAGATCGGTCCACCTGCAGCTGCTTCAGGACAGACATGTCCGATGCATGCGCCTCGGGTTGCTCCGGAGAATCTCCCATCCGTGACAAGTGCGACTTTTGCTCCAAGCCCCGCGCCAACCAATGTCGCTGTCAGGATCAGCATCTCTCGCATTCCCGGTCCACCCTTGGGGCCCTCGTATCGAACAACGATGACATCGCCTTCCTTGATTGAGCTGTCAAGAATCGCTTTGGATGCCTCGTCCTCGGAGTCGAACACCCGAGCCGGTCCCTTGTGTTTCATCATTTCGGGGTCGACAGCACCCGTCTTGCAGACGGCTCCTCTTGGAGCGAGGGAGCCGTAGAGGATGGCGATTCCTCCGTGATGACTGTAAGGATTTGAGATCGACCTGATCAATTGTGGATTGGCGACTTTCGCATTAGAAATGTTGTCGCGGAGCGTCTTCATCGTCACTGTCATCTGGTCTAGGTGAAGTGCTCCATCTTTCTTGCTGAGTTCTTTCAGAACGGCGCAGACTCCCCCCGCACGGTGCAGGTCATGCATTCTGTAGTCCGATTCTGGGCTTAGCTTGCAGATGTGGGGTGTCCGCTTTGCGATCTCGTCTATCCGACTTGGCGGGTAATCAACTTGTGCTTCTCTAGCGATCGCCAAAGTGTGAAGGATGGTGTTTGTAGAGCCTCCCATTGCCATGTCCAGAGTAAACGCATTATCGATGGCCTCTGCAGTTACGATATCTCTGGGCTTCAGGTCACCTGCGACGAGCGATATGATTTGCCGGCCTGCCCTTCTTAGGAGTATGATTCTCTCCGGAGAGTTCGCAAGTATCGTTCCGTTTCCTGGAAGTGCTAGTCCAATTGCCTCACAGAGGCAGTTCATCGAATTCGCGGTGAACAGTCCTGCGCAGCATCCGCATGAAGGGCAGGCTCGTTCCTCGACTTCGGTCAGCTGTTGTGCGGTGATGAATCCCGCCCGGTATCGTCCGACGCCTTCGTATACAGAGACTAGGTCGATGGGCGCGCCTTCGCTCGTTCGACCCGTTTCCATCGGCCCGCCGCTTACAAAGATCGCTGGAATGTTGACACGAACCGCACCCATCAACATTCCGGGCACAACTTTGTCGCAGTTAGGAATGCACACGACACCGTCGAACTGGTGAGCCTGAAGCATCGTTTCAACAGAGTCAGCAATCAATTCTCGACTTGGAAGCGAGTACCTCATCCCGGAATGGCCCATGGCGATTCCATCATCAACTGCGATAGTGTTGAATTCGAATGGGACTCCACCTGCCTCTCGAACCGCTGCCTTCACGATCGCACTGAACTCGTGCAGATGAACGTGGCCAGGCACGATGTCCACTTGCGAGCTCGCTATCGCTATGAAAGGTTTTGAGAAATCTTCAGCGGTGATCCCGCATGCCCTTAGGAGGCTTCTATGCGGTGCCCTTTCGGGTCCCTGCTTGATCGCGTCTGACCTCAAGTTAGGTGCGCCTCCTCTTCCCGTGGGCCCTTCGTGATCAGATGTTTCTTGAGGAGGAGCTTGTTGATTCCCAGAATCATTGCCTCGACGCTCGCTCGAACGACATCTTCACCAGTTGTTCGTGCCGAGACGGTGGCTCCGTCATCGTCCTCGACTCTCACAAGCACTTCAGCTAGGGCATCAGACCCGCCAGTGATGGCGTCGAGCTTATACTCTTTCAATCGCACATGAACAAGCGGATCCGTCAGTTTCTGGATAGCCTTGATCGCACTGTCGACCGGGCCGACGCCTGTCTCAGAGGAGACGTACTGGGTTCCGTTGATCTTGATGCGCACGGAGGCCGTCGGGACGACGCCGATTCCCGTCATAACTGCAAAGTCAGCCAGCGAGACCGGATTGCTGTCCGGAGAGAAAGTGCTGCCCACCGTCTCGGCAATTGCGTAGAGGTCTGTGTCGGCGACAGTCTTTCCTTTGTCGGCCAAGTCCTTGACTTTGGAGACGATCTGAGAGAGTTCTTCAGCGCTTGGAGATAGTCCCATCTCAGCAAGTTGAGCGGCTATTCCATGTGCGCCAGCGTGCTTTCCTGCTTGGAACCACCTTTTCCTCCCAACTATCGCTGGGTCGAATGGCTCGTAAGTGGATGCCTCTGAGCTCACTCCATGAGTGTGAATCCCCGACTCGTGACCGAATGCGTTGTCTCCCACAATTGCCTTGTTCGGTTGGACGACCACGCCCGTGATCTTCGAGACCATTCTCGAAGTCTCGTAAAGAAGCGTGGTGTCAACGGAGGTCTTCATGCCGGCAAGTTGGTGCAGGGCCATCACGAGTTCTTCGAGTGAAGCATTTCCAGCCCTTTCACCAATACCGTTCACGGTGACGTGTGCCTGAACGGCACCCGCCGCTATCCCTGCGAGACTGTTTGCCACTGCCAACCCAAAATCGTCGTGACAATGAACACTGATCGGTTTGTCAACCAAGTGCTTGACTGACTCAACGATACGTTGCATCGTCTCAGGCGACGTCGCGCCTACTGTGTCAGGTATGTTTATGCGATCCGCGCCCGCCTCGCAGACCGATCGAAACACTCGCCCCAAGTAGTCAGAATCCGATCGAGTAGCGTCTTCAGCCGAGAACTCGACAGTTAGTCCATGATCCTTTGCATAGGAGACTGCCTGTACTGCCTTTTCCAAGGCCTCTTGACGAGACAATTTGAGCTTTCGCTGCAGATGCAGATCAGAGGTCGCGATGAAGACGTGAACGTAGCGGACATCGCACTGTAAGGCCGCATCGATGTCCTGTGGGTTCGCGCGTGCGAGAACGTAGACTTCGGGAGACAGCCGGGCTTGCGCAATGAGCTTCACGCTCGCCGCCTCGCCCTCTGATGACATCGGGAAGCCAGCTTCGATCGCATCGACACCCAAACGCGCAAGTTGTCTCGCGATTGCGAGCTTCTCTTCAGGAGTCAGTGAGACACCGGGGGTTTGCTCTCCGTCACGCAGAGTCGTATCAAGTATCCGAACATGCATGGTAGCCTCGGGGTTCATCCAATCACTTCCAGTGGGATTCTCTCTGCAACAGCCCCTGCGACTTGCTGCGTTGTGTAGTTGCCTCCTAGATCCGGGGTTGTGATTCGATCAGCAAGCGCTTGAATCACGGCAGCTTCGAGTGTATGGGCGCCCGTAATGCAGTTGGAGTCGCCGAACTTGTCCCCCAGCCACTCGATCATCATGCTCGCGGATAGTAGCATGGAGATGGGGTTAGCGATCTTCTTGCCGGCTATGTCTGGGGCTGATCCGTGCACGGGCTCGAATATCGCAAATTCTTCCCCTATGTTGCCTGACGGAGCTAGCCCGAGACCTCCTACAACTTGGGCCGCCTCGTCACTAAGTATGTCTCCGAACATGTTCGTTGTCACGAGCACGTCGAAATGCGCAGGTTGTCGTACAAGGTTCATGGCGGCAGCGTCGACGTACATTTCCTCGAATGAGACATCGGGGTGACACTTCGCTTCCTCTCGGCAGGTCGCGGCAAATAGACCACACGTCTTCTTGAGAACATTGGCCTTGTGCACAGCGGTGACAAGCTTTCTCCTATTCCGTAGTTCTGCGATGCGAAATGCTTTGGATGCTATTCTCTGACAGGCTTTGCTCGTGGTTACTCTCAACGCAATTACTGAGCTTCCGACCTCGAACTCAAGCCCTTTGTACAGATCCTCTGTGTTCTCCCTCACTACAATGAGATCAGTGTCGAGATCGAGGCACTTCAAGCCCGGGTAGGTTCGGGCTGGTCTCAGGTTGGCGTACAGATCAAACATTTGCCGCAAATTCACAATTACGTCATACGCGGTTTCGCCCACGGGGCCCTTCAGGCACGCATCTGTTGTCTCGAGAGTGCGAATGGTGTCGTCAGGCAACGCTGAACCGTGTCTGCACTTACAATCGTCGCCGGCTTCCGTCCATACGAATTCAAAGTTCAGTCCGAAGGCTTCTCTGACTTTTTCTAGGACTCTGAGGGTTGCTTCGGTCTGCTCAGGTCCTATCCCGTCACCTGGTATGATTGAAATCTTGTATGCTGTCATCGGTGAACTCGCTTCTTTCCCAAATGTTCGATGATCCCGCCGTCATTCAATACCTGAAGGAGATTGGGCGGAATCGGTTCCGCGCTGGTCGTCTCTCCGGTCCTCAGATTCCTGATCTCACCGCGTTCGATGTCAACTGACAATTGGTCCCCGTCGGTAACACGAGTGGAAATGCCTGAGCACTCCAGAGCGGGGAGACCGATGTTGATCGCGTTCCTGTAGAAGATTCGTGCGAAAGACTCTGCAACGACGCATCTGACGCCTGCAGCTTTGAGAGCAATCGCAGCGTGTTCTCTGCTCGATCCCTGTCCGAAGTTCTCTCCGGCCACGATGACCGCTCCTTCGGCGAACTTCGAGGCAAAGCCGGGTGAGACTCCTTCCATAGCATGGTTCCTGAGTTCTGCGGGATCTGTCAGAGCAAGGTACTTTCCCGGCAGGATCACGTCAGTATCTACATTGTTACCGAGTTTGACAGCCTTAGCTTTCACAATCATACCGGGTCAACTCAGTTTACGAGGGTCAGTTATCTTGCCCATGATTGCCGATGCGGCCACAGTCGCTGGGGAGGCCAGGAATATGTTCGCTTGCGAGCTCCCCATTCTTCCCACGAAGTTGCGATTGGATGAGCTTATGCAAACATCTCCCGGGGCCAAGACGCCCATGTGGATTCCTATGCAGATTCCACATCCTGGATTGGTCACGACGGCTCCGGATTGAGTGAATACCTCGATGAGCCCCTCTTTGAGGCATTCACGGTAGATATCTTGCGACGCAGGTGTAACTATCAATCTTGTGTGATCGTCCAGTCTTTTTCCGTCAAGGATTCTCGCCGCGATTCGGAGGTCTTCGGTCCTGCCATTTGTGCAAGAACCTAGGAACGCCTGATCGATTCGCGTTTCTGGCATTTGCTCAATGGGCACGACATTGTCAGGGGAATGAGGGCGTGCGACTTGTGGTGAAAGGGTTGATGCATCGACGTGGATTGTCCGTTCGTATTTGGAATCCTCATCGCTTCTTATGCTTTGGAATGGATTTGAGGATCTGGCAGCCAAATACTCTGCAGTTTTCGTGTCGGGTGCGACTATTCCGGCTTTGGCTCCCGCTTCAATGCACATGTTGCAGACGGTCATTCTTCCTGATATGCTCATATCTTCAATTGCTTCGCCTGTGAATTCCATTCCTCGGTAGTTTGCTCCGGAGACACCAAGCTTTCCGAGGATGTGGAGGATGAGGTCTTTGCTCATGACAGACGGTGCTAGGCTGCCGGCCACGTCGATTCTGATCGTTCTTGGAACTTTGAACCAAAGACGCCCGGTAGCAAAGACTGCAGCCATCTCAGTAGATCCGATCCCTGTTGAGAACGCCCCGAAAGCCCCGTAGGTACAGGTGTGTGAGTCCGCCCCGACGATGACATCTCCTGGATGCACGTGTCCTTGCTCAGGCATTACTTGATGGCAGATCCCGCCCCGCCCAATGTCGTAGAAGTTCCGGATTCCCTGTTCATTCACAAAATCGCGCATGATCTTCTGAAGGCTTGCGGCTTGTTCTGTTGGCGGCGGCAAGAAATGATCGAAGATCACAACGACTCTATCAGGATTCCAGATCTTCCTCTCTTCGAGCTTCTTCCAGGATTGGACAGCTATCGGCCCTGTGATGTCATGGACCATCGCAGAACTGATTTCTGCCTCAACAATTTCTCCTGGATGCACTTGTTCCCCGCCGGAGGCCTTCGCAAGTATCTTTTCTATGAGATTCACAGTAGGTTCACTACGATTCTAAGCCGCACATCTTTCTGATGGTTTTCCCGACTTTCTCGATCTGGTGCTTGTTCATCTTGTCCATGAGATGCTGGAGTTCCGTTGCGCTTCTCGTGGGGTTTGAGCTCCACTTCTCAGCGAACTTTCCGTTGCGTACGTCTTCAAGCACGGCCTTCATGTTCTCGCGCACGTGGGCATCGATTATTCGGGGTCCTTCGACGAGTCCTCCGAATTTCGCGGTGTCTGAGACGCCACGCAACATGCCGGAGAGGCCTCCTTTGTAGACCAGATCCATGATGAGTTTCATTTCGTTGCATGCTTCGAAGTACGCTAGCTCGGCTGGGTAGCCTGCCTCGACGAGAACCTCGAATCCGTTCCTGATCAGCTCAATAAGGCCGCCTACCAGGACCGCTTGTTCGCCAAAAAGGTCGGATTCGGTTTCGTCTTTGAAGCTGGTCTCGATTACTCCTGCTCGGGTTGACCCTATGGCTTTGCACATTGCCAACGCGCGTTGTTTTGCGCTTTTTGAGATATCTTGGTGTACGGCTACCAAAGCGGGAACACCGAAGCCCTGCTCGTAGAGCTCTCTAAGTCTGAATCCTGGACTTTTGGGCGCAATCATGATGACGTCGACGTTCTTGGGCGGTAGGATCTGTTTGAAGTGAATGTTGTACCCGTGCGAGAACCCCAGCGTCTTGCCGTCCCGGAGGTTGGGCAGGACCTGTTTCTTGTAGACCTCAGGCTGTTGTGTGTCGGGAATGAGAAGGTGCACTATGTCTGCTTTGTCGGTAGCTTGAAGGATCGGTTGTGGCTTGAACCCGTCGGCTGCTGCTTTCTTCCTCGAATTGCCGTCCTGCCTGAGGCCTATGATGACGTTCACACCGGAATCTCGCATGTTGAGCGCTTGCGCGCGGCCCTGACTCCCGTAACCAATTACTGAGATCGTTTGGTCTTTGAGACTGTTCAGGTCAACGTCCTTGTCCAGATATACTTTTACCAACTCACATCATTTCCTTGTGACTCTGTTGATTTCTGTTCTCTTGACAACGCCGTAATACCGGTTCGTGCAACTTCCTTGAGCCCGAAGTTTCTGCTCAGTTCAATGAAAGCGTCGATTTTGTCCGAGTCGCCCGACGTTTCCACAATCATGCAGTCATCTGAGAGGTGCACAATCTTGGCTCGGTAGATATCCACGAAGCTCAGGATCTGAAGCCTATCCTCTGGCTTGGGAGCCAGCTTCACGAGCGCGAGCTCTCTGACCACTGCTTTGTCAGTATCGACTATCTCCGCCTTGATCACATCCACTAGATTTTCAAGGTGCCTCACGAGCTGTACAGCCTCCTTCTCGCCTCCGCGCATCGTCAGCGTCATTCGAGCTACTCGATCCTTCTCGGACGTTCCAATGGCGACATTGCTGATGTTGAACGCTCGTCTTCTGAACAGATTCGATACTGTAAAGAGGACCCCGGGTTTGTGATCCACGAGCACATCGATGATCACTTCCTGTTGAGGAGAGATCATGCAAGGGTAACCTCCTTCAGACCCGCCTCTGGCGCGAGCATTGGCGCGGCGTTCTCCTCGGGAGAAACAGGTACATCAATGACCGTCGTGATTTCGCTCTTCAGAGCACTTCTCACTGCTTCACTCAGCTCCTGGTAATCTTGGACCCCAATTCCTACAGCACCGTAGGCCTCCGCCAATTTTGGAAAGCACGGAGATCTCCCAAGCTTGACGGCGGAGTATCTTCGTCCGTAGAACATGCGAGCCCACTGGGCGACCATGCCGAGCATGCGGTTGTTGAGAATCACGACTGTTACAGGAATCTGTTCTTCGACCGATGTCGCCATCACATTCTCGGTCATCCCAAAGCTGCCATCTCCGGCAATATCGACAACCGGAGCTTCAGGACGCGCGACTTTTGCGCCGAGTGCTGCCGGGAATCCGAAGCCCATCGTACCGAGACCGCCCGAGGTGATGAACTGCCTCGGCCCGTATGATTGGAAGTGGACAGCACTCCACATTTGATTCTGTCCTACTTCTGTAGTCACAATCGTTTCGCGAGGGAGCAGCTTTCGTAGCAGTCGGATAACCCGGACCGCCGACAGGTACGGGCCGTCCTTTCTCAGAGAATCTAGGTCAATATCGTTCTTGGCCTTCTGGAACCAGTTCAAATCTGGTTTTCGAGTGACGCATTTCACGAGACCCGCACGGATAGCTTCCAGCGCCTTCTTTGCGTCGCTGACAAGCGAGATAGTTGGCGTCTTGTTCTTCGTAATTTCGGCTTTGTCCGCATCGATGTGTATGATCTGGCTGTCTGGGCAGAATTTGTTTATGTTTCCGGTCGTCCGGTCCGAGAGTCTGGATCCCACGATCAATAAGATATCCGAACTCGACACGATGCGATTCGTTTCGGAAGACCCGTGCATTCCCATCACTCCGATGGAGAGCGGATGATCCTCCGGAATGCATCCCTTCCCCATCAGTGAAGTCGCGACTGGGCACATCAGCAGCTCTGCCAATGCGACAAGCTCCTGGGAAGCATCAGCGACCCTAACTCCGCCTCCGGCAATGATCAGAGGGGTTTTCGCCTTCGCGATAGCATCAACAATTCTCGCGACGATCTCGGGATCGGGATCAGGAAGCGCCCCACACCGCCTTGCACCGTGCTGATCCGTGAACTCCACGACGTCCATCTCCTGCTGTACGTCTCTTGGAATATCGATGACAACTGGGCCGGGTCTCCTTGTGGAAGCTATTCGGAAGGCCGCTTTCACGATCTGAGGGATTTCTGCAGCTTTCCTAGGCTGGAAGGCATACTTGGTAACCGAGGTGACGACTCCGATAATGTCCGTCTCTTGAAAGGCGTCTTTCCCGATGAACGGCCTTGCCACCTGACCCGTGATGGCTATCACGGGTGATGAATCCATAAAGGCGGTCGCTATTCCGGTGACAAGGTTGGTGGCCCCCGGTCCAGACGTTGACATGCAAACGCCTACCAGTCCGCTTGCTCGAGCGTATCCGTCGGCCATGTGAGCCGCAGTTTGTTCGTGACGAGCCAGAACGTGTCTGATACGCATCTCCGATGGCAAATCTTGCATCTTGTAGAAGACGTCGTACACTGGCATTATGGCGCCTCCTGGAATACCGAAAACGACCTGCGTCTTTTCTCGTCTAAGCGCTTCGACTAACGCGTTTGCGCCGGACATCTCCATCGATTATGTTCACTCCATTTTTTCTCTCAACCTCGCGAAAAATTGGATAATCGCGAGGTCTACTGAAGGACAATAAGGACTAGGACGACACTGAGGACTACCGACAATACTGGCGATAGTCCATCGAATTTGTAGATAGCACGCGATTCGTGGTGTCGCAAGGTCCTTGGAACCCTAGAAGGCTCCCGAACTCACATATAAGACTAATCTAGGGACTCGATCTATCTCCGATAGAGTGTGACACGGAATCCGAATGATCGTGCTTGGATCGATTCCAGTTCGGCTAGCAAGGCAATCAGTCAGTTTTCTTGACAAGGTTTTAATGGTCTTGATGTGGCATCAGAAAGGCGCTGTCTTCCAGGCGTAAGGAAATCTTCAAGATGAAGTTGACAGCGTATCGAGTCAGAGAACTTGACCCGGAAAGTGCGACCGCAGCGAAGGTTGCCGTTCACATCGACTACACTAACGGAAAAGGAGACTGGACAACGGCTGCAGTTTCGACCAACATACTTGACGCAAGCTTGGCAGCCCTCGTTGACGGGTACAAATACTTCCTGTGGATGGAGGATAGGAAGCGGACAGTACTTCTTACTCCAGGGTCTGCCAAATAGCATACCATACGGTCAATGGGTTGACAAGATACGATTCTCTCTTCACTCAAATGACGGTTCCTGTCAAATGAGCCGCTATCTCTCTCGATGTGAGTTCTTCCGCTGCCGAAACTCCTCATTATTCTATCAAACTGCTAACTAGGGCTGACAGCTCACCATTCTCAGCCGGGGGCTATCGCGGTTCCTTGTAAGCATAGCTCACAGTCAGCCCAATCGGAAGAAGAGGCCCAAGTACAGGACGGGGAGGAAAAGGGCCACGCCAACTATTATGGACACGAGGTTCACTAGCGGTCCTTCCTTCATCTTCCATCTGATGAGGATGAATCTTAGCCTGATGGCGAAGTGGATGGTGAATACTGCCATCGCAGGAATCGCCAACTGCAGATGAGCCAGGAGACCCCAGGCCCGGTCGATGAAACCTTTCGTAAGCATGTAGCCGCTCAAGGTCATTAGGAGAAACATTGCCCAAAGTAGCCACGCGATTATCCGGTCGATTTTCGTCAGAACGACATTACGATCCAAGCGAACCATCCCGAACAAGCTTAGTTTGGCTGATTCATGGTCAACATGCCGAGGCTAGGCGTATCTGTCGTTGGTCAAGGTGTCGGCGGTGTTGCTGTATCCTCTGCTCTCCCAGTAACCAAACTCCTGCGTGGCGGTGAATCTTACCTGCCTAACCCATTTCGCACTCTTGTACCCGTACTTTCCTGGAACAACAAGCCTAAGCGGGCCACCGTGCTCGGGCTGCAGCGGCTTGCCGTCGAGCACGTAGGCGAACAGGACATCATCGTGCATCAGATAGTCAAGCGGCAGCGAAGTTGTGTAGACCGGATCTCCGTAGCACACGATCGTGGCATACTTCGCCTTTCCGGTTGGATGAGCCAACTTCGCGATCTCTCCGAATCGGACACCCTCCCACTTGTTATCCAGTTTCGTCCAACCCGTCACGCAATCGAATTCAGACACACTGACCGTTTTCGGTAGTTGCGTGAACTGCTTCCAATTCAGTTTGAGCGGATTCTCAACTTCCCCATTCACGTCGAAAGCCCATGTATCGGGATTGATCTGAGGGACTCCGTCCACGTGAAGAACCTCCAGCGCACCAACCGCGGACTGCCCCGGCGGCAAACTGCTAGCACCAGAGGCCTGCTCAGGTCTACGCAGTAGGAAGTAACCTGACAAAGCTCCTAGACCTGCGAGTACCGCCGATGCAAGGCCGTATCTGATGAATTTCCTTCTACTGATCGCACTCATCCAAATTCCTCTCCAGATAGTGATACCAGAACCAAAAACAGCGTCAGTCGCCGTCTATGCTGAATCGTGCATAAGGACGTTCAGGCTTCCAACACTAATACCAATGCAACATCAGCTTTCAATAAGTGCAAATCCGCGAGGGTTTGTCTTCAGCAGACCATCCGTGACAGACTACCTGACATACCTGCTAGATACTGTTGACCAAGTCGAGGAAGCTCCGCAAATACTCCTTCATGTGTTCGCGGAATTCAGCTTCAGCGATGTCTTCCTTTAGGCTGACCATGAATTTGTTGAAGTAGCTAAACTGCATGGCGGCGCTCGGTTTGATTCGTTTCAGGAACCGGTCGTTGCCCAATTTCGCTTTCTCGACCTGCCCTTCTGTTATCTGATGCCGCTCCATATTGCTGATTGCAAAGGAGTTGTTGAGCAGTATGGATGCGTTGATCCATGGATCTCTTCGACGTGCGCCGCTTCTTGCGGGATCTTCTTTGATCCAACCTAGGAAGAATTCGCCAAGCTGCTCCAAACGAGGCGCCATGCCGTCGTAAGTTGCGAGGACTTTGACTGCTATGTCATCTGCATACAGATCCTGTATGTGATTTATGGCCTGATGCAGTATCTCCTGCTCGTAATCCCGGTCAAGCTTGTGGCTATTAGTGAAATGGCGCATGAGACTCGTGATCAGGGGTTCGCTATGCGAAGGATGACCTGTTATGTTCCTGTATATGTGTGAGAGTTCGTGAGTAAGCAAACCCTCAAGCATGGAGGACTGAAGGGCAAAGCCTGAGACCACAATCACGTGGCTCTGCCACTGACGAGAGGTGTACCCCATAAAAGGGAGCTTCTCATCTACGACGACCTTGACCTCTTGGTTGATCTTGAAGCCAGCCTGCTCCATCATGTGCAATGCGTTTCTCAGCGCTTCCTCGACACTCTCAACCATGATAGGTCATCTTGTTTACTTCCAGGTTCCAATATTCCTAGCCAAATCTAGTGCGTCGAGAACTTCATCGCAGGGTGGACTCGGCATTCCCATTAGGTAATCGTTGCAAGTCAAGCTTTGAACTTGACTCCACGAGACTTCAGCGTCACGTAGGTTCTGCGACAGTCATCAGTATTGAATCCAAGGTGGCTCTTTTTGCCGAGAGCATTGATGTGTCAATTGCGGAACATTGATATAACCCAAAGCGCTGCTGCGTTCCGCATGAACTGGGCTGAACTCGCCACCGAGAACGCGTTCCTCATCTTGTCAATACTCTCCGGAACCGGAGCGGCAGCAGTCCTCCTGCACGCCATCGTGCGCTCGAAACTGCGCGGCGTTTCACATGCTGATCCAACACTGTCTCTTCAGCTACCGCGACCGAGTGTCCTCGACAGAATCACCTTGCTCAATAGGAATCTGGTTCAGTGCTCCAGATGCTTTATGATCGAGTTCACAGGTGCCAGATTCTGCACTCGATGTGGAACGCCAATGCAGTCATCTAGCGGACTCCTAGGGAGTAATATGCCAAGCGTAGAGACTCGGTATCTAGAAGACGGACCAAATCGACTGTTTGGACTATCGATGAAACTTGACCCCAAGACTCGAGTCGGCGTCATCATCGGTATACAGAGCCAAGAGACTCCAGAACGAGTCAATGAATCCCAGAACTGGATCGCGAGATATACTGAGCCTAACCCAGCACAGAAGACGCGTTCCTAACCGATGATGGTTTTACTCATTTGAAACCATAAGTGAAGAAAGACTGTTGGGACCTGGAACTAGGGATACGCTCTAATCGTTTCATACAGCAATCTGAAGAAGTGCTCGACATCGAGCTCAAGAGCTACCTCACTGTTAGGTGCTTTGCCCCGATAGGCCATGGTTGGGGTATGGTGCAGATCAACGGATGGCTCTGGACCGCGTAGGTGTCGGTAGTCGCAAACGGTCATCCCACGCGTGAACTCGCCCTTCAATTCCACAGTAACATGCATGTCAGCCGCCTTGACTAAGGTTGGATCGATGAGCCAGGCGACTGCACAGGGGTCATGAAGGTTGGTGCCATTGAGCCCTGCACTCTTGCTCGAGGATTTGATGAAGAACTTCAATAGATCGACGCAGAACTTGGAAACTCTGTTGCCTATCTCTTGAATGTGTTTTACCTCTCGTGTGGTAACGAAGGCTTGGCGTGTGAGGTTAACGCCACACATCTTGACATGAATCCCGGAATTGAAAACGCGGTAGGCTGCTTCTGGATCCACGAAGATATTGAACTCCGCTGCAGGGGTCCAGTTCCCGAAAGTCACCGAGCCGCCCATGATGCTGATTTCTCGAACTCGTTCCGCAATGCGCGGCTCGTGATTGATGGCTGCTGCAATATTGGTCAAAGGACCAGTTCCCACTAGCGTGACATCATCCGTTGACATGACAGTATCCACAATGAAGTCCACAGCATGCTTACTCTGGGGCTTGATCTTTGGACGGGGCAGGACTGGGCCGTCCATGCCGCTCTCCCCGTGGAACTGCGGGGCTGT
>Ga0315280_10003615_pt1 | contig 23600 bp, 23 predicted proteins | sample YL17G06_40_MG_FD_203697 | JGI IMG/M metagenome (GOLD analysis project Ga0315280, IMG submission 203697) | Sediment microbial communities from Yellowstone Lake, YNP, Wyoming, USA - YL17G06_40 | ecosystem: Environmental > Aquatic > Freshwater > Lake > Sediment | place: USA: Wyoming | collected... | reverse complement strand
AGGCCAAAGAAAATGTCTATCTGGCGACCATCATCCCCGGATTCTTTGAAAAATTTGGCTTCGAGAAAGCCAGTTCCATACCCGTCTCGATGATCAAAAAGTCAGACTGGTGCAAGGGATGCAACAAAGAACTTTGCACAATAATGATGAGGAAGAGTGAATGAATCTTCCCAATTTCCCAGAATTTAAGTTAGTCGGCCTTGAAGACCAGGAATACATCAGAAATCTCATTGAAAAATATCCCTCTGAAGGATGTGAAATTAGCTTCGCCAACACTTTCATCTGGAGAAATTTTGACCATCCGAAGGCCACGACAATCAACGACAATCTTTGCATCCTCTTCGAGCCTCCTGCTGAGCCGGCCTATTTCTTGCAGCCGATCGGAGAAAACAGGATCATCGAGACCATCAAAACCTGCCTGTCGTCTGCCTCCCGCCTCTCCCGCATCCCGGAATCTTTTGCTGAGAAATATTGCTGTGAGTTTAGATGTGAGCCTGACCGGAACAATTTTGATTATGTCTATCTTGCAGAGGATCTCATCCAGTTAAAAGGAAAAAAATATGATGGGAGACGGAATCGGATCAGAAAATTTGAAAAAATTCATTCCTACCGCTACTTAAAATTGTCTTCCCAGCATCTGGCAGATTGCCGGCGGCTTTTAGAGGGATGGTTTAAAGAAAAACAATCCAACGCTGAGATGATCAGCGCTCAGAAAGACGCCATCATCGAGGCCCTCACCTATTTTGAGACTTTAGACCTTGTCGGCTGCGCTATTGAAGTCGAGGGGCAGATTGAGGCATTTTCCATCGGAGAAAAATTCAACCAAGACACAGCCGTCATCCATATCGAGATTGTCAATCCTGCCCACGATGGCCTTTCGCAATTGATTAACCGCGAGTTTATCAAAAATGCATGGGCGGATTATAAATTTATCAACCGGGAACAAGACTTAGGGATTCCGGGTTTGCGCCGCGCTAAGAGTTCCTATTATCCCCACCACATGGTGAAAAAATACAACATTACAGCCCGCCAAATTTAGATTCTCTTGCTATTTTATAGTTTTCTTTTAAAATTTTGAGGGACAGAATAATGGAGAAGATTTTTCCTATGATTTTGGGGCTTGATCTCGGCTCAACTGCGAGTAAAGTCGTTGTGTTAGATGAATCTCTCCGTGCCATCGGCCGATGGAAAACCCCAAGCAGAGGAAATCCTGGCCAAGCTCTGAAGAATCTTCAGCTCAAAATAGGCGTCACAGGCACTGGCTCTAAAGCCTTTGAGTTTCCTTCTAACATACTTCTCTTAAACGAGATTATCGCGCTGGCTCTCGGCTCTGCTCATCTCTACCCTTCTTGCCGCTCCGCGATTGAAATCGGAGCAGAAACCTCGCGCTGGCTCCTCCTCGATAGCTCTCAATCCTCAAATTCAGAACCGGAGATCGTCGATTTCGCTATGAACGAGAGATGCGCGGCAGGCTCAGGCACTTTTCTCGAGCAGCAGGCCGCCCGGCTGAAACTGGGAATTGGAGAGTTCTCGAAACTTGCAGCTTCAGCCCAGAAAGGTGCCGCAGTGGCTGGCCGCTGCAGCGTGTTTGCCAAGACCGACATGATCCACCTCCAACAGAAAGGTACTCCGCTCGAAGAGATTGCTTACGGTGTGTGCCTTGCCCTCGCTCGCAATTTTATGGCCTCAGTCTTAAAAGGCCGGGAATGCCTGCCTCCTGTGCTGCTGACAGGAGGAGGCGCTCAAAACAGAAGGCTCATCAGGGCTTTCAGGGAAGTTTTAAAATTCCGAGAAGATGATTTTATTGTTTCTAACGATCCGCTCTTTACCTGTGCCACTGGTGCTGCTTTGGGTGCTTTTAAATCGGAAAAGCAGATTTTTCTCGAAAATGCTGAGAACTATTTTGAACTTTTAAAACCTAAAAAATCAAGCGTAATAAGTTTGTTGGAACCGCTGGGCGATCTAGAAATCAGACAAGTCGAAGAACCTCAAGCTTCAGAGAACCAATCCATCGAAGGATATCTCGGCGTCGATGTCGGGTCGGTAAGCACAAATTTAGCGCTTTTGGATGCAACGGGAGAAATTAAAGCCGGCGTCTATCTTCCAACAAGAGGCCGGCCGCTCAGCGCTGATGTCATCTCCAACGAAATCACTTGTCAGTTGACAAGTGCAGTTTATTATTTCCCAGATGTCGATACCATCTTCGAAATCGGAGGCCAGGACTCAAAATACATCAGCGCTCAATCCGGAAGGATCCATGATTTCACTATGAATAAGATCTGTGCGGCCGGGACAGGTTCTTTTCTTGAGGAACAGGCAGAGCCTCTGGGGATAAAAATCGAAGGAGAATTTTCCGCGCTCGCCGCTCAATCCTCCGCTCCCTACGACCTCGGCTCCCGCTGCACGGTCTTCATGGATACCGAACTGGTGAATGCGGTGAACCAGGGTACTTCTCTTTCCGATATCACGGCCGGACTCGCCTACTCGATTGTCCGCAATTACCTGGAAAAAGTTGTGGAAGACAGGCCAATCGGCAAGAAAATTGTTTTCCAGGGCGGCGTGGCATCCAATCCTTCTGTCGTCAAAGCGTTCTCACTTTATCTCCAAAAACCCATCCAGATTCATTCTTACAATCGCATTTCGGGGGCCATCGGCGCAGCTCTGGTTGCCAAAGACAGAGTGGAGAAAGCGGGAAAAATCTCTCCCGATACAGAAGCCCTGGACAAAAGAATTCAACAAAATTACGCTGTATCGAGTTTCGAATGCCAGCACTGCTCTAACCACTGTCAGGTGAACCGGATTGCTTTCGAGGATGAAATCATCTATTTCGGCGATACCTGCGAAAGATACACATCTCAGCAGGATTCCGCAAAAAGAGCCAAAAGACTCCTCAAAGCAGTTGCCTCCGAACCTCAAATTCCAGACCTTTTTCGAGAGCGAGAAAATCTGATACAAGCCTACATCCAGAACCCTTCCTCGCCCATTCTTAAGATCGGCCTTCCCAAAGCTTCCTTTATGCTCGAGTACCTCCCCTTCTGGGCCACCTTTTTTAATAAGCTGGGCTGTGGAGTTTGTGTCTCTCCTGACTCCAACATGAGAGTGCTCGAGGAGGGATTAAAAAAATTGCCTGCAGAGACTTGCCTTCCGATAAAGATTGCCTTCGGTCATGTCCAGTCATTTGAAAAAAAAGAGGTTGATTGGATTTTTTTCCCTTCTCACGTTGACGTTCACGACAATTCCCTAGAATCCGTGTGCCTCTGTCCTTACTGTGAGCATGTCCCCTTTATGGTCAAGTCTGCGCTTGAAATCAAATTTTTGACTCCCTCGGTGCTCATGAATTCAGGAGAAAAAGATTTTCTTAAGTCCATGTCTGAACTCGAAAAAGCACTGGGCCTGAGCGCTGCCAAACTGAGGCACGCTTTTCTTGAAGCGCACCAAGCCCAAAAGGAATTTGCCAAGAAGATGAAGGAGCGCGGGGAAGAAATTCTCAAAGAATGTAAGAAAAAGAAACAAAATATCTGGCCTGTTCTGGGAAAGCCGTACAATCTCCATGACTCCTTCTTAAATCTCTCTCCAACTTCGGCTGCGGGCCTGATGCCTTTTGCCTGAAGCACGTGGAAAAAATCTTAGAAGATACTCCCCATCTTTTTCTTGAATTCGATGAACACCGGGCAGAGGCAGGGTTGATCACGAGGCTTGAAGCCTTTGCGGATGAAGTAAGTGGCGCTCCAAAAGCTGAGCGAAAATTCGTATCCTTTGTGGAAAGAAAAAAAGACAACGGCGTCCGCATCCAGGAATACAAAAAACGAAGATTTGTTCTTCCTTACTTTGCTGACCATGCGTTTGCTTTCGCAGGCGCCATGAAGGGCATAGGAATAGAAGCTGAAGTCCTCCCCCCTCCGAATGAGCAAACCCTGGCATTTGGCGAAAAATTCAGCTCCGGCAAAGAATGCCACGCTTATTCCATCATTGCCGGTGACCTTGTGAAATTCGCTCAAGGCAATCGCACCGGCGGCGAGGTCTTCTATTTCCCCGGAGCCAAATATGCTTGCCTTTTGCAGCAGTATGGCGAGGGCATGAACTACTTGCTGGAGGATATAGGAATCTGTGACCTTGAAGTCGTCGCGCCTCCAGCGGATTTCCTCTATCAATTGTTGGGATACAAAGGCCTCAAATTATTATGGCGAGGGTTGGTGGCCGTGGACTTGCTCATCAAAGCTGCCTGCGAGAAAAGACCATATGAAAAGCGCAAAGGGACAACGGATAAAATTCACAAAGAAAACCTCAAAGAGATCGAGGAAGGTCTCGATTCTCATTCTTTTCATTCTGCCTTAAAACGCTGCGTAGAAAGGCTTGACTCCATCGAAACCCAGCAGGAGTGGAGGCCGCTGGTCGGGATTGCGGGCGATATCTACACCCGGCAAAACCCTGTGGCCAATCATGAGCTCTTTCTGAAGCTCGAAGCTTTGGGTTGTGAAGTCTGGCCCGCCCCTTTTATTGTCGATGATGTCGATTTTAGCATTCAAAAAGACATGGTCAAAAAACTCATGGCTCGCAAGTACCATGAGGCGGCCGGCATCGGGCTTCTGAACTTGAGAAAAGAGATTGAACGGTGGATCATTACCAAAAACCTGAAAGGCGCGCTTCGGCGTTTCCGCGAACCGACCTTTAAAGAAATCGTAGAAAATACCTCCCGCTACATCAATCTGGACAACAACGAGACATTGCTCTTGAATATTGCCAAAATGGTGGATTTTGCCCAGAAAGGAGCAGACGGAGTGATCAACGCCATTTGTTTCAATTGTATGCTGGGCACGATTTCCGGGGCTATCGCCGGCCGCATCAGGAGGGACTATAAGAATATTCCGATTCCTACCCTCATCTACAGCGGAACAGAGCTCGTTTCCGAGAAAACCAAGCTCGAGGCCTTCGTCTACCAAGTCCAACAGTTTGCAAAGAAAAGGAAGGACACTCTGTCTGTTACAGCATGATGGAGGCTGACTAAAGATCCGACGGACTATGATATAATCAACCGGAACCGCACGCAGCTTAAGATCGAGCAGAAAAGGAGATTTTCGTTGGTATCGAACGCCAGCTTTAAAGTCAAAATCAGAGAGTTCAGGCCGGGGGATCTGGAACAAATCCTGGAACTGGTTAAGGAGCTTGAGTCTGAATTAGAGGAGAAATTCAAGCCGGCTCAAATCCAATCAGGAGTTGAAGATTACCGGAATCGGTATCTAAAGCCAGGCAATAAATATAGGGTTTTTGTTGCAGTTGTGGACGAGAAGGTTGTGGGCTATCTCATGGGCTATCCCTCTCTGGGCGCTCCCGAAATTGATAATATGTATGATATTCTTCCCATTTCCCCCGGATCAATCCCTCCTGAATTTTACCTGCAAATCACCTTTGTTTCCAAGTCGTACCGAAACAGAGGAATTTCAACAAGACTTCACAAGAAAATCATTGAATATGCCAGAAAGCAGGGACATAAAGAAGTTTATGCCTGTATCGCCAAATGGAACATTCCTGAGATAAAAGTCATAAGATCCCTCAAGTTTCACATGAAGGATTTGGGTTATCGCTACCGGCTGACTTTAAAATTATGAAGCTTTTTGGCGGCCGCCTGAAGCGAAGAATTTTTGGCTTCGCCGACTTTCAGCCCTCGCCAGATTGTGCAGAGATGGCCCAGCATGCGCTCGGACGGGAACGTAAGCGAATAATCGATCAGAGCTTTGACAGCTTTTACTTCTTTAAAGCTGGTGGGCAGGACGCGGAATCCTTTGTTCAAGAACATCGGGATGGAAGGATAGGATTTTCTTTTTTCGTAGTGCCAGTCACAAATGATGATATCTCTGGGAATCATGTCGACTGCCGGGTACGTTTTATTGAGAGATGCTTCCCACTCGCCGTAGCCCGTTGTGGCGCCGTCAATCAGCCGATCTCCCCACATCAGCATCTCCACTCCGCGTTCTTTGACAAGATGGTTATAGCAGTCATTGACAGCCTTGGCCAAAAGGTCAGCGGGGTTCAAGCCTTTGCAGCGTGGGCAAAATTCACTGCCAATCAAAAAGACTTCGTCCATGCCGACATGCAGGGCATCGGCTTCAAAAACATCGATCAACTCGTCGTCCAACTGAAAGATGATGGGGTTGAGGTCGGGATGGAGCGGGCACCAGCTCCGGCAATAGATATCTTTATTTTCAGGGAACTGACCGGGCGTTTCGTCGAACTCCGGATATTTGGTGAGGAGGGCGAACGTCTTCTTCTCCCATGACTGGTGGCCAAGACTCTGGAACTCAGGGATTAATCTGATCTTAAGGCTGCGGCAAAGGTTGACCATCTTTTTCACCGTCTCCTTTGAAACCGGGTCATCGCCCCGCAATTCGGGATGAGAAACATATTCATAATTGTAATCGGTTTCAACGATGAGCAGATTAATCCCTAATTTAGCGAGCTCTGGAATTTCTTTGAGCAATTGTTCGGCATCGTTCTTGTTCTCCATCAGAACATGTAGGCCAAACCAGAGCGGAGTGGCTCGCGGCGCTATGATCACCTTTTCGCGCGGAGCACAACTTTCCTCAAAAAAGAAGAAAAATGCAAAAACTAAAACCAAGCCCAATTTTAGAGCTATGGAACCTCCCAAAACTCGTCTAAAATGCCACATGTTTTTCATGGTTAATCCTTTCCTTTCCATTTGAACCTCCTTTGGGATGAAGTTTATCACTCCAAGTCAGGAATGTTTATCCTTTTTTCTTATAGTCAGCTGGAACCTGGAAATCGCTCGCGCCTAAATCTGCCAGTGACAGCTCCATAATTTCCGTATAATATGACAAAGAAGGTTCCTGGCTCTCTCCTTCCGTAGATTTCTTTTTCAAAACTTTCTTGGCCAACCCTCCAAAAAGTCCCTTGGCGCCTTTGGACTCCTCTTCCTCTTTCTCTCCTTGCGGTTTCTCGCTCTTGGTATAATACTTCCCCTCGACGACAACAGAATAGCCTTTAATCTTCTTCATTTCGTTGGCAAATTTGGAGAAATCCTCGCTGGGCCTTCCCTTGGTTTTGTTCATCGTGTTGAACAAAGAAAGCCAGTTTGTTCCCAGGATTTCTTGCTGCATCTGGTTTAGATCCACTCCGAGCTTCTTCAAATACTCACTGGAAAATTTCATCTCTTCTTCCTCTGCTTTCCTGATAATGTCCGAGAGAGGGGTTGTCCAAACAGAAGTCAGGAGTTGGCTGGTGCCCTTTTCTCCTGTCCGGGTGTTTTCCCATTCGGTGACCCAAGTCACGGCATACTTGTTGGTGGGAAAGTTATTGATAACTTTTGACTCGCCTGTGTCTTCCACCTTAAGCTCGCTACGGATAATCTTGATGTCGCTCTCGGCCGCTCCAACTTCTTCTTTTTCCTCCTTGGACTCCGGCCTTTCTCCTTTGGTCTCTTCGGAGAGTTTCTGAATGGGGCTCACTGTGTATTCTTTTTTCTTGTGGTCGAGATTGTAAATACTGGATGCGGGCAAATCAATGATTTCTCCGACGTCTCCTGACCTGAGGAAAGCCTTGCCTGCAAGGCCGCCCAAAAAGCCCTGGCCTTTGAATTCATTCTTGGAATCCATCCACTTCTGCCCAGTGGTCAATTTCTCGCTCTGAAGCGAGGTGAAGCGGCCAAACCCTTTAAACATGACATCAGATTTGGATTTTTTGACCACTCCGGCAAAGCTCGGGCTTGCCAGAATGACCAGGACTGCGAGAAGAATCAATGTTTTTTTCATCACTTCTCTCTCCTTTCGTTTGATGAGGATTCTCTGCCTTTCATGGCATTATAAACAACGCCATTATTATACTATTTTTATAGAATCTATAGATATCATAATATATTTCTTTGGCGCGTTAAGCGTCCTCAAATCTAGTCGCCAATTATATAATTTTTGTTCTTTGGACTCAACCTAAGCTTTTGGTTCGGAAGCATCCCCAAGTCCATGATGACTGAATAGCGGTTATGAAAAAAGCTTGGCTCACTGCTCCGATCGGCGGCCAAGAACTTTAGGAGGGACGGGTCCTGTCCCGGCCTTTCCCCGTCCGTCCTTGCTCCGCACCCATCCTTCCCAAAGACAGAACCGGGATGGCTAAACCTTCACAATGGTCGCTACGACTGTTTCCTGATCTCTTAGATGTAGCCCACCCAAAATGGAAGAGATCCCTTTTTATAATGAGGAGAAACCGCTCAAAAATTAATCATTCCATAATCGGCGTGAGTTCCCGGCTTGGAGAGAACTGGGTGATCGATCTCACCGTAATGATGGGCGCTGATTTTCTTGAATCCAAAGAAGACATCGAGAGAAACGCGGAAAAACGCATCCCCAACATAGGAATTGGACCAACTTGAGATTATCCACCGAGATGGCCATCAACTTAAGTAAAGAATAGAAAGATCTTTTCCAGGTCGACCTCTCTCCTTCGGAATGTTTTTTCTCGCTCTCTGAAAACTTCTTCAAACGGCTGCAGGTGGCTTTTATCTAATAGAAATTCAAAGAACGAATCCGTTTCTTTCAGGAAAGGCGTTAAGGCCGCAATTTTCCCTTTGTCAACGCACTCTTTTTCTACCTGAATCAGGAAAAGATCCTCTTTGGCACGAGGAAGATTAGCCTGAAAAGCAATCCTCCCTTTTTTGATGATGATAAAATCATCGCAAATTTTTTCTATTTCAGAAATGATGTGGGAACTCAGGAAGAGAGTTCGATCTGAATCTTTTAGCTCTAAGAAGAGGTCCCGAACTTTTTTAATGGACAAGGGGTCCAGGCTAGAAAAAGGCTCATCCACAATCAGGAATTCAGGGGAAATAATCAAGCTCTGGAGATAGGAGAATTTCTTTTGATTGCCCAAGGAATAGGTCTGGACTTTGCGCGAAAGAAGCTCGGCATCAAAGCCAATCTTTTCGGAATAACTTTGGATGAGAGCATTTTGCCTTTCCTCCGCAATCCCATAAAGCATCAGTGTGTAGATCAGGATCTCTTTCCCTCTAAGCCAAGGGAAAAAAACAGGATGTTCAGGAACATATCCGATCCTTTCAGCAGGAAGTTCAATCTCACCGGAATCCCTTTTTAAAAACCCGAGGATAAGCTTGAGAGTCGTTGTTTTGCCAGCGCCGTTCTCTCCGAGGAAGGCGGAGATGGTTTTGGGGGCGATGGAGAAAGTCATGTCTTTGACGGCTTCCACTTTCCCATATTTTTTTGAAAGACGATTTACCTTTAAGGCCAATTCTTTCATTTCTTTTTGATTTCCAGCCTTTGGATTTTAATTTTTTGGAAGATGAGGATTAGAATAAGAAGCACAATAACCTCCAGGGTGTAACCCAAGAAATTTTTTGAAACAGCCAAATTGGGGAGGAGGACCATCATCGCTAAAAACTTGATTTGAGAGGCCAAATTCGGAAAAACCCCTTTCTCTAAATAATCAATAAATCCCGTATGCTGGGTGGCTGAAAAAAGAAGTCCGATAAAAATCAATGCCTGGCCGATGATCAGAATCATGACATTAGATCCTCCCCGAACATAAAGGCTCAACCAGCCTCCCAGATAGACATAGTACAACCCCACGATGGTAGCCACGAGAAATTGGATCAGAAAAAAGGGGGAATATTTATGGGCAGCGAGGCCATAACCAGAAAAGACGACATAAAGCCCAGAGACATAAATGAATGCTACGAAACCCACAAAAAGATTTTTATTCAAAAGGTAATCTTGATAACGGCATTTCAGGAAAATGACATTCTCCAGCATTCCACTCTCGATCTCATCTTTCATCATCTCCTGAGATAAAAAGAGAAAAAGGTGGGGCGAAAAAAAAAGCAAAAAATTAAAGGACGCTCCAAAAGAATCCTTCAGCCAGAAAAAAATGAGAAAGGCAACAAATGCTAAAAAGACAATGAAACTGACCCTGGAAGACCGGAGTTTTTTCCAGGTGATGAGGAATATTACTTTAAGCCTATTCGCCGCAGGCATTTTTTCGCTTCCTCTCTTCTCGCTAAGAATGGCTGATAATAATCATCTTTATAAATGACCGTATCCTTTACCAAAATGATTTTATAGGGCTCCAAATCAACTTTAAATTTCCGGTATAATCGATTTTGACTGTCCAGAACGACAGGGCGATTAAAAAAATATTTTTCAAGGAAAGGCACGAGATCTTCTTTTGTCACTCTTGTGATTCCCACAACCTCAACAGAAAGGTTATTCTTTTCTACGAAATATTTCATCTCAAAGAGATCCTCCCAGCACAGAGAGCAGTCGGTGGAAAAAAATACCAGGATAACAGGCTTTCCCATCTCGGGGACGGCTTCTTCGAGGGTGGAATAAATTTTTGCGGTCTGATTTCCAACCAAGAAAGTGATTGAAAAAAATGCGATCACAGCCCAGAGCCAGAGAAATAATTTCCAGTTCATTTTTTTATGATTTGAAAGATTCTCAGGTAGTTCTCATCATCTAAAGCGTAAATCAGGTCATTCTCCACAGAGATTTTTTTGACAGGGTCCGGCAAATCAATAAAGGCTTCAATTGTCCCATCCAGAGAAATAACTGCCAGCTGTTTGCCTGGGCCTAAATCTTTTTCAGCTGTATACTCGGGAGCAACCCAGTAGAATTTGCTCCTGTAAAAATCACAATCCCAGCAAAAGCCAAAGAGTTCTTTCTTTTTCGCGACGAGCGGGAGGACTAGTTTCTTAAAAGACAAATCCTTTGCGACTTCGATCTTCTCCTTAACCTCCCCCTCTTTGTCGAAATGAGAAATGAACCGGTCATCGCTTTTTTTGATCATGAAAAAGTCCTCACGATCGCCCTTATTCAAGATGATGAAATTCCGGAATGTATCATAGACAGAATCTCCTGAAAAATAGGCCTCAACCTTCTCCCAGAGGAGTTTCCCCCTGGATGAGAAACAGTGAATCATTTTTTCTCCGGGTGAAGGCAGGATGGGAAGCTCAGAGACAAGTATCCTATCTTTTTCCAAAACTGAAACCTGGTCTGGAGCAAATAGGACTTTAAATCCTCCGAGATATTTTCCATTAATATCTAGAATTTGAATCCTAGAATTAGACGATTCAGAAACATAGATTTTCTCGTCGAAAATATCCATATCCTGAGGAGACTCGAACTCGCCCGGAGCCTGGCCCTTTCTTCCAATGGACATGATAAAGGCGCCTGATTTAGAAAAAACTTTGATTTCATTCTCTTTTGCATCCACAACATAAATATTCTTATGGTTGTAAGAAATAGAAACTGGTCGCGGGAAATAGGCCAAATCATCATCCTTAAAATTTAATTTAATATCTTGGACAAGATAATGCGGGGGAGATACATTTTTCCCCATAAAATTTCCTGACATGATCAGTGCACACAAAAAAACAACAAAAAATGCGGAGAGTGCCCTTTTCATTGATTCCCTCCTGTCTTCTTCCCAATATTCAGAAAGTGGGAGGAGCCCTCTGCCTTTATCCAGAGGGCCCCTCTTTCACTCAAGCTTACCTAGCATTTACCCAAAGGCATTTCCCGAGAACAATGTCGCACCAGGTCAACAGCAGAGTGACTTTAATCCAGCCCTGATTCGTGTTCAATGCCCGTTCTCTGCATATGCCGTTCTCATTGTAACAGCTATGTGTGTCCGCATTCGCCTTTTGCGGAAAAAAGAAAATGAGTGAAAACAACAGGAAACTGACAAGGACTAAAGAGATGGCTTTTTTCATTTTTACCTCCTTTCGTCCTTTGCTGAAGCAAACTTTATGCCAGGGAAAATTCAAGGGGGGGTGATTCTAATTTATTGAAAATAAACAAAAAATATTTATTGCTCTGTAAACAAAAGTTTTACTCCGAAACCCAAAATGGCAAAAGGTGTTAACCTTCTCTTTTCATCAAATCTTTTCACTGAAAGATTAAAGCTTCAGAGTTTTTGGCATCGGTATTTTTATCTTCTTTTTCTTGGCAAATTGAATGGCCCCTTCATAGCCAGCATCTGCATGGCGCGCTACACCCAATCCCGGATCAACTGTCAAAACTCTCTCCAGCCGCTTGGCTGTTCTCGCCTGACCATCGGCCACAATCACCATTCCGGCATGGATCGAAAGGCCAATCCCGACTCCGCCCCCATGGTGCACAGAGACCCAAGAAGCTCCACAAACGGCATTCAAGAGCGCATTGAGGATGGGCCAATCCGCGATCGCATCCGAGCCATCTTTCATGCCCTCTGTTTCCCGGTTGGGGGAAGCCACCGACCCGGTATCCAGATGATCCCGGCCGATCACGATGGGCGCGCTGATTTTTCTTTTCTTAACCAAGCTGTTGATCATTTCTCCAAACCGGGCTCTTTCTCCATAGCCCAGCCAGCAAATTCGCGCAGGAAGCCCTTGAAATTTAACCTGCCTTTGGGCTTTCCTGATCCACCTCTCTAAAGCTTTATCCTCTGGAAATTCTTTGAGAACTGCTTCGTCTGTGACATAAATGTCCTGGGGATTCCCGGAAAGGGCTGCCCAGCGAAACGGTCCCTTGCCCAAACAGAAAAGCGGCCGGATGTACTCAGGAACAAAACCAGGAATATCAAAGGCATTCTGGACTCCAGCTTTTTGAGCCTGGCCGCGGATATTATTCCCATAATCAAAGCTCTTGGCTCCTCTTTTCTGGAGCTCGAGCACGGCCTGGACATGAACCGCCATGGATTCATAAGCTCTCTTAATATAATCCCCTGGATTCTCTCTGCGGAGCCTCAGGGCCTCCTCGTAAGGAATCCCGTGGGGAACATAGCCATTCAACTCATCGTGAGCGGAGGTCTGGTCTGTCAAAACATCAGGAGTGATTCCGCGCCTGACGAACTCAGGCAAGATGTCAGCCGCGTTACCGAGAAGCGCTATGGAAAGTGCCTCGCCTTTTTCTTTGGCTATAAAAGCAAGTTTGAGGGCTTCATCCAAGTTTTCGACCATGGTATCCACATACTTTGTCTCGAGCCGGCGCCTTATCCGATCTCGGTCAACTTCGACAATGATGGCCACTCCTTCATTCATGGTGACGGCTAAAGGCTGAGCGCCTCCCATTCCGCCAAGGCCTGCGGAAAGGGTCAGCGTGCCTTTCAGGCTTCCGTCAAAGTGCCTTCGGCCGACTGCCGCCAGAGTCTCATAGGTGCCTTGGAGTATTCCCTGAGTTCCGATATAAATCCAGCTTCCAGCCGTCATCTGGCCATACATGGTCAAGCCCAGGGCTTCCAGCCGCCGGAATTCATCCCAGGTTGCCCACTTGGGGACGATCATCGCGTTGGATATCAGGACTCGGGGAGCTTCGGGATGCGTCTTAAAAACAGCCACTGGTTTGCCGGATTGAACAATCAAGGTTTCATCATTCTCAAGCTTCTTGAGGCTGCAGACAATAGCCTGGAAGCATTCCCAGTTGCGGGCCGCCTTGCCAGTGCCGCCATAGACAATGAGCTCCTGCGGCTTCTCTGCTACTTCAGGGTCCAGGTTGTTCATCAACATCCGGAGTGCAGCTTCCTGAGACCATCCTTTTGTCTGAAGATGTGGTCCCCTCGGCGCTCTTATTTTCTTGGATGAGTACTTATCCATAGCATCCTCCAATCCTAATGTCTTTCTAAAAGATATTATTTTACTACTTATTGTCCAATTAAAAAAGGACACAATTGGAGCCTTTTTGGAAATAGCGAAATCCCATCAAAAATCTTAAAAGGAAGCATTTTTTTCTCGGGGTTGATCATCTGGGGATGCATCTTTTTCCTCGCGATAGGTGAGTACATTAAAGAAAGAATGGGTGGCGAGGCGCTAGTCCCCGCCCGCCCGCAGCTAATGGTGGCGGGTGGGGGGTCTTTAGCAAGGACGGACGGGGACGCGCCTGGACAGGACCCATTCTTTCAAACTTGATAATCACCACGGGAAAGAAGATGCTATCTTTTTAAAAAAAGAGTTGACACTGGATAGAAAAATATTATAAATTATCAATCGGAGTAAGCGAGAAGCTCCTAGCCTTTGGATGCGAAAAGAAAGGCATTCTGAATATAAAGCCAAGGTTTCAGGTGCTTAAGGAAAAGGAAAGGTGTCGTCTTATAATCTGAAGAATACAACGCGAGGGATGATTTCTGCCAATATTCTCATCTTTAATAAAAACTACGAAGAGTCTGAATTTTTCCATATTCTCTGCCAAAGGTATGGTTCTGTCTTGACTTCCGCAACCTTGGAAAAGACTTCCGCTCTCGCCCAGTCGACCAAGCTCCAAGTGGTTGTGGTAGATGCCGAGCTCGCCAGTTATTCCTCGCTGAAAGGACTTTTCAAAGACTCCACTAGCATCATCATCACCGGACGCGATGAGAACCAACTCAGAGAAATCACCAAAGAGTGGCCTTCGACCCGGTATGTGGATTATCAAGTCATCTCTCTCCAGGAGCGGGACAACTCCCGCTTCTACCGCGCCCTCAAGTTTGCCATCGAGCATTCCCAGTTAAGGACTGAGGTGGAAAATCTCAAAAACTCTCTCGAGCTCAACGATCAGAAATTAAAGGAAGTCTATGTTGAAATCAAAGAAATCAAAAATTTCATCAGCGAGAGCGTTCTCAAAGAACTCGAGAAGCGCGTCTCCATCGAAACCAAATATGTCCGTTTAAAGAACGAAAGACAAAAAATCGAAAAGATTTTGAGGAAACTCTATACCGCCAATGATGTCAGCAGCCTTCTGGATATCGTCTCTGACATCAAAGAAATCGTCTTAGCCCAGGGAATCTCTTTTTACATCATTGACAAGAATGAGTCCCTTGGGAAATACCTCAAGCCTCTCGTCTGGGATGATGCGTTTCTCTCTCCGCCTGATTATTCAAAGTACAGCGTCCTTATCGACTCCCAAGACTTTGCCGCTTCAGCAGCCCGCTTTGGGCAAGAGATCAATATCCCGGAACTCTCCTTTGACGATAGGATGTCGAAAAGATACATCGAACAGCTTAAAGCTCCGCTGAAAAGCATCCTGGTAGTCCCCATCATGCATGACAAAGACATTATTGGAGTTATAGAAGTTTATAACAAGACGGAGAAAGGGAACATCCGGAAAGAGGGATTCTCGAAAGAAGATCAGCAGATTTTGAGAGGCCTCTCGACACATGTCTCCCTCGCCATGAACAAGCTGAACCTCATTCAGTATGATGCGCTGACAGGCTTGCTCCGGCCGGATCCGTTTTTTGAGAAAGTCATCCAAAAAATAGAATCCCAGACCAAAAGGCGTCAAGAAGAAGGGTTGTTTGCCTTGGTTATGGGCGATGTGGATTGGTTTAAAAATTACAATGACCGAAACGGACATGAGGCCGGGAATAGGCTTCTTCGAGAGCTGGCCCAAGTGCTCAAACAGTCCATCCGCGAGGATGACCTCCTCTGCCGCTATGGAGGGGAGGAATTTTTATTCTTCCTGACCGGCGTGAACAATATCGATGAAGCTCTTCTTTTGACAGAAAGAATCAGGAAAAATGTCGAAGAACATTATTTTGAATTTGAGGAGTCTCAACCCAGGAATAACCTGACCATGAGTTTTGGCGTGACGATTTTTCCTAAAGATAAGGTCCATTTCCACCCCACGCTCACCCGAAACGATTTAAAACTGATCGCCAATGAGGCCGATAATGCCATGGCCGAAGCTAAAGGCAAAAAAATATCCACTTCTAATTTAGCTGAAAAATCGGAGGCGCTGCTGACAAAGAACAAGGTCTGCGCCTATTCCCGGGAACGAGCAGAGGAAGAGAGCCGGGGCGATGTGATCAAATCTTTAAGAGAGATCTTTTTCAAGGAAAAAAGGAAATTCGAAAGATTTCATGTAGCCGCACCCCTTGTCTATAAAGAAAATGGCACTCCTAAAGTGACAAAGACGATCAACCTAAGCATCGGGGGTGCCAAGATCAAATCAGAAGCACCTCTCTCTCCGGGAAAAACAATTGATCTTGTCATCATTGTTGGAAACAAGGAAAGCCACTTAAAAGGGGATGTGGTTTGGTCGGAAAAAGCAGGAGGGGACACTTATTACAGCGGCTTGAAATTCAGAGATCTGGATTTTGCCACCCAAAAAATACTGGAAGACTATTTTTCATCACTGATTAAAAAAGGAAACATGCCCTCTTAGCGTTTTTAGCCCCCTTGGATTTTGATGCTGGCGATTCTCTTATTCAGGGAAATGCGACGTTTCCATCACCTCATGAATATCGGGGACTCGATGCTCTGATTTTTCGGAGATTATCTCTTCTTCGAGCTTTCCTGGAAATTCACTTCCTTCCAGTTGATTTTCCATGCCTAAAAGCTCTTTGATCCTTTTGAGCTTTTGTAATTCCTGGCTCAAATCCACCCGAATCTCTTCTGACTCTTTGCCTTTCGGAACTTGAGCTAAAATCTCGAATTTTTCTTCGAGATTTCTTTTCAAGAAGAAAGCTCTCTGCTCAGCATTTTGCCGCAGCTCATCAAGCTTATGATTGAGCTCAGTGACTTTGCGAATCTCCTCCAGGGTATCGCCCGCCATCTTTTCAATTTCTTTCTGGAAATAAAGGGCCTTGTTAAAATGTTCTTTGATTTGCTCCTGAAGGCTCCCTTTTCTCTTCTCGTACTCCGCAATCATCGCCTCGTAATCTTTCAGAAATTCTTTTTCTTTCGTAAACTCCTTCTCGATCCGCTCCAAAACCAGCTTGGCCTCCCTTTTTTCCTGATCAATTCTGTCCAACAACTGTTTCTCGACCTGCTCCTTTTTAGAAAGAAGAAGTTTTTCCAATTGACTTTCTATCTCTTTCATAATCGAAGTGGAATCCTTTAAGAGCTCATTGTTTTCGGCCATCTCTTCTCTCCTTCCCTTGCGAGAATACCTCATAACTCCCAGAATGTCAAGCCTAGAAAAAATGAAATTTTCTTTTAATTTTCTTGAATCTTTCTATGAAATTGAGGTATATAAAAGGCTAAAGAAATTTTTTCAGGTTTGGAGAAGGAGAGGAAGGCCTCAAGATGAATCCGAATAAAATTTTAATCGTCGCAGAAAATAACAGAAGGTTGGAATACCTGGCGAAATTTTTGTCAGGGTTAGCCCTTGAAACAGAAACCATCTCTTCTATTTCTGAAAATCTTCAGAATGTGATCAAGCACAATAATTATTCGATGATAGTGATCCATTTCAACTCATTCCCGAGTCAGAGCCTGGAAATCATCCAAAATCTTAAAAAGAGTCTCCCCCAACTCGCTGTTATTGTGCTTGCCGACCCCAAAAAAACAGAAGGATGCCTCCCCTTGCTCCAGCAAGGGGTCATTAACCACATCGTAAGCCCTGATCATTTGGGGAGTATCTTCTCTGCTCTAAAAAATGAGCGGGAAAAAAGAGAATTGGCCCAGAAAAATGAGTATTATTTGAAAAGCCTAAAAAAATTAAAATCAGAACAATCCCGAAGCATCAGAAAAGCCTTGGAGCTGGAAGAAATCTACGACACGACTCTTGAGAACTTAATGACAGCTCTAGACTTGAGGGACGTAGAGACTTTTGGTCACTCCCAAACAGTGGCCAAATACAGTCAAGTGCTAGCTGAGCTCTTGGGTATCATAGATAAAAATCAACTGGATAACATCCGAAAAGGAGCGCTCCTCCATGATGTGGGGAAAATCGCGATTCCTGACTCCATTCTCAAGAAGCCCAATCCCCTTTCGAGCGAAGAATGGGAAAAAGTCAGACTCCACCCTTCGTTGGGTTTTGGTTTCATCAAGGAAATCAAGCTCGTTAAAGAAGTGGGGAATATCATTCTCTACCACCACGAAAGGTATGACGGAAACGGCTACTCCAACGGATTAAAAAGAGAGGAAATTCCCCTCGAAGCCCGAATATTCACTCTGGCAGATGCCCTGGATGCGATTACCTCCCACCGTCCCTACCGGAAGGAACGAGATTTTCTTGCGGCCAAAAGAGAAATCGAACATTGCGCCAGCACCCAATTTGATCCTCAAGTTGTAGAAGCTTTTTGCTCATTGCGACTTGAAAAGTGGGAGAGAATCCGGTTTGAAACAACGAAACTTTTACCGACTGTCGAAAATTTTTCAAGGGTGAGAAATCCTAAGACTTGAGAGAGACTTAGATCACGCCTTTTGAGCCAACACCAGGCGCGGAATCTGGCTGAGGTCACGAGCCAAAAAGATTTCCTTCCAGCGCGAGTCAAAAAAGCCAAGAGCTTTTGGGGATTGTCCTGCTCCTATTTCTAAAATAAGCCAAGCTCCGGGCTTTAAAAACTGAGGACTTCTCCGAACAATTTTTTTGATGACCTCCAGTCCACGCTCACCTGCCAGCAGTGCTTTCCGAGGCTCATGCTCTCTTATTTCGACGGGAAGTTCTTCCCAATCTTTGGCTGAGAGATAAGGAGGGTTAGAGATAACAAAATCACATTTTCCCTTTAAATCAATTTTTTTTAACGGAGAAAACAAGTCTCCTTGGATAAAAATGATGCGAGTAAAGCCCAGGAGCTTGGCGTTCAACCGGGCTATTCTCAAAGCTTTTCGTGAAACGTCTGTTGCTATAATATTTGCCAGCGGCAATTCTTTTGCTAGAGAAACCGCAATATTCCCGCACCCTGTCCCGATATCCACAATGAGTTCTTCTTTCTTGGATGATTTTTCTAAGACTTTCTCCACAATCAGTTCTGTTTCTGGTCGAGGAATAAGAACTCCGGGAGAGACCCTGAAAGGAATTGACCAGAATTCCTTGATGCCCGTCAAATAAGAAAGTGGAACGCCGGCCAGACGCTCTTTAATCAATCGAAAATAGAGTTTTTCTTCGCGCTTGGAAAGAGCCTGGTGAGGATTGGCGAAAAATTGGGCTTCCTCGAGCGAAGCGGATTTGAGGAGAAGAAGCTTCACCTCCAAGGAAGGCTGAGGGAGGTCTTTAAGAAGGGATAGGCCTTGATAGAAGAGTTCCTGAAGCGTGCTCAATAAAGACTCGGTCTCTCGAGAGCGGAAGAATTTGTTCTTTCCTCCAGTTTTTGTCTCTGAAAATGAAGGATAAGGGTCTGCGTGAGTCCATCCAGGTCGCCGCCGAGAATGCTTTCCAGCTGATGCAGGCTCACATTAAGCCGGTGGTCTGTGACTCGCGATTGAGGGAAATTGTAGGTTCTTATTTTTTCGCTCCTCTCCCCTGTCCCCACCTGAGACTTCCTGTTTTGAGCAATCTCTTCCTGTTGCTTCTTTTGAGCGATGTCCATCAGGCGCGACCTTAAAATTCGAAGGGCCTTCTCCTTATTCCGGTGCTGCGATTTTTCATCCTGGCAGGAAACAACAAGGCCTGTAGGCTTGTGAGTCACGCGAATAGCCGTGTAGTTTCGGTTGACATTTTGGCCGCCAGGACCCGAAGCGCCAAAGGCGTCGATCCTGAGGTCATTGGGGTCTATCTTCACATCCACCTCATCCGCTTCGGGCAAAACAGCAACAGTGATCGTGGAGGTGTGAATCCGGCCGCTGGCTTCGGTGCGGGGCACTCGCTGAACCCGGTGAACTCCGCTTTCATACTTGAGCTGAGAATAGACGCCTTTGCCCTGGATATTGACAATAACTTCTTTAAAGCCTCCGATTGAAGATAAACTCGTTTGGAGAACCTCAAATTTCCACCCTTTGGACTCGGCATAGCGGGAATACATCCGCAATAAATCCTGGGCGAAAAGTGAAGATTCATCTCCGCCTGCGCCCGCCCGAATCTCAAGAATCACATTTTTCTCATCGTTAGGGTCTTTGGGAAGGAGCAAAATCCTGAGCTCTTCCTCAAGCTTTTCCTGCCTTTTGTGCAGCTCCTCTTGCTCCGTCTCTGCCAACTTCTTTAATTCGGGTTCGGCCTGAGGATCTGCCTGGATATCCTCTGAATCCTTAATATTCTTTATGACCTTTTTATAATCCTCATATTTTCGGACTAAAGGCTCCAAATCCGCACGCTCTTTGGAGATTTCTTTAATTTTTTGAGGATTAGAAATGAAGGCAGGATCAGACAGAATAAGAGTGAGTTGGCGGTATTTCTCCTGGATATTTTCTAATTCTTGAAACATTTTGGCTATTTTTTAAATTCGCCATATTTTTTCCTGAACTTTTCCACTCTTCCAGCGCTATCCACAAATTTCTGCTTGCCGGTGAAAAAGGGATGACACTGGGAACAGATCTCGACCCGGATTTCTTTCTTGGTGGATCGGGTCAGGAACGTGTTGCCGCAGGCGCAGGTGACCTGGCAGTCCACATATTCAGGATGAATACCTTTCTTCATGGATCTCGTCTCCTCAATTGAAAATTTATTATACCAAATTTCTGCCTGAGCCGCAAAGGCCTTGGGCGGTGGATTCTTTAGCTTATTCTCTCGGCTGCTTCTTGCATTTTACGTTCATAGCATTGCCAATCGATCCAAAAATGGGATCTTTTCTGGTTCTGCTTCACTTTTTCTTTGTAGGCTTTGGAATCAAAATATTCTTTCAAAGTTTTCGATAAAGGATAAAACTGCTCTTCAGCTTTCCACTCATAGACCTGATTGTCTTCCCACCTCAAGCAATTAAAATAAACAATCCACGCGAGTTGTTTTAAAGGGACCTTCGGAAAAGACTTGGTGATTGCCAAAACTTCTCCCTGTTTTTCCGGGTTGAGAAAATAGAAATACCGGGAAAAGAGCACGGCATTGTGAAAATAAGCTGGGAACGCCATTACACTATCTTTTCTGGTGAGCCTTGCCAAATAAGCAAAAATGTCCACTACCTTCTTTCCCAGGCCAAGGCCAGGGTACATCTGACCAGGGAGGGCAGATCTCTTGGGAGAGAACCTCTGAAGTGGATTCTGAAGCGTGAGCCATTCCAGAATCAGACTCTTGTGTTCAGGAAAAGAGCGGTCTGGGAGAAGTTGGCTTTTGAGGCGAAACACTCCCTCTCTTATTTTCAAATCGACAATCAAGTTTTCTAGCTCGTTCACTTTGTAAAATATTTGAAGCCTTTGGAGAGGATAAGCGGAGGAATCCAGGTTGTATTCTAAAGGCCATAATTTTCTTTTCTTGGCTTCCCTGAAGAAGCTCCTTTTCCCAAGTACGAGAATGACCTCAGTCAGAGAATATTTGCCGAGAAAAAGTGAACTCCCCTTCTTCACATCAAGTTCTGAAATTATATCTTTCTCCACAAGAAGAGGAGTTTCTCGTCTAAAGGAGTCTTCTTTGTCCATTTCTCCTTAAAAATTTTATTCTTTTTCCTGCCGAGTGGCAAGCCTTGTCTTTAGCGGCGCAAGCTAAGTTCCCCTTTTTTGATAGACTGAATTCCTTTTATTTATTGAAAAAAGGAAAGACTGTCATCCCCCATGGACATAATTCTCTGGAGGTCAAAATAGGTTTTTTGCAGCTTTATTTTAAAATAGTGCCGAAGGATAACCTTGCCTTGGGGCTTGAGGAGGGCTCTCTTTTTGAGTATTTTCAGGGGATTTCTTTCCTCGAGGAGCTTATAAGGGGGATCGAGAAAGATCAGGTCAAACTGGGCTTTCTCCTTGGACAATTGGATGATCGCCCGGTTGAATTCCTGGTGAAGAATCTGGGCCTTTTCTTCTGCGCCGCATTTGGCCAAATTCATCTTGATCACTTTCACAGCAAGGTGATAGTCCTCAATAAAAACAACTTTCTTTGCCCCACGGCTCAAAGCTTCTATTCCTACAGACCCCGTACCAGAAAAACCGTCTAGAAATAGACTGCCTTTGACATCCGCTTGAATAATGTTAAAGAAAGCCTCTTTGAGCTTATCGGGCATCGGGCGGACTAGGGGGCTTGGAACTCTTTTGAGCCTTTTGCCCTTATAAATTCCGCTGATGACCCTGATCATGACTTCAATGTTTATGAAAGGTGTATCAATAAAATACAATGAGCTGGCCAGGATGAGTCTCAAAGTCCTTTATCTCATAAGGCAGCTCATACCAATCGTTGATGCTCGAAGCCTCAGTGTTCTCAATTTTGGCTACTAGAAAGATGATAAAATCCAAGATCATGGGTTGAATGGACTGCCCTTCCAAATAAAGTTTTTGAAGGTCAAGCCTGACTTTGCCCTCCTTCACCTCAACTTTCCCTGCAAAATAGAAAGTCATGCGGGGTGGCAAAAAACCAGGGATTTTTTGTTGCGATAGATCGATGCCGATTTTCCCCTCTATTTTATTATTTTCGAATAATTTAAGCCGAAGTTCCTTCATGATTTCTTCTTTCTCTGTTTCGATACGGTAAGCGATATAAGAGTTGAGCTCGCTCTCGGTGACAACAACTCTTCTAGAGATATTTTGTGCTGTTGAAGGTGGGGCAGATTTAATTTTTTCAATGGCATCTAAGACTTTTTTGGCTTCTGGCGGGGAGTAATTTTGGAGGGCAAACGAAAAAAGGGAAAGAGAAAAGCAGAAAACACTTATTCGCCGGAAAAAATATTCCCTTAAATACATAGACTTCTCACTCTTATGCTAACAAATTCCCCCCTTAGAAGCAAAATGAAAAAGATTATAAAAAGAAAAATCCTAAACGAATCAATGGATATTTTTCAAATTAAAGAGAGAATAGAGCGGAGAAGATTCTAAATAAGCGAGTTACTTCTTGTACTTCGAAACATTTTCCGGTTCATCAACGATCACGACTTCTTCCTGGGTATTAATGGCAGCACTTCCCGCAATGATCGAGGCTAAACCCAAGGGGGCAGCGATAAGTGGCAGAATTCCTCTCTTGCAGACCAAATAAACCAAATCACCCGTTTCGGCTTTTTTCTTTAATTTGAGATTAGCAGTTTGACCTGCAAATAATCTCTTCACAGGAACGCCATCTCGTTTCAGAACACTCACACTTTGGTAAAAATCTGTTTTGACTCCTTTGGTGTGGATCCGATCCTGCATGCCAAGACTTCCTTTGATAATATAAACGGCAGCCATCTCTGTAGAGAGGTTGTATTCATCAACCCTGCCTATCATGGATTCCCCTGAGATTTTTTGTTCTTTGTAGACTTCTGCCATCGAAAAAGCCGTATCTTTATCATAAGGAGTCAGCAAAATGGACATCTTCGCTGTTTCATTCGCCTGGATTTTTATTCCCACAAGATTATCGGCATTAAAATCACCTTTAGAAGTAAGAACGCCGTAAGTGTAGATCCCGCTTTCCAGACCTTCAACCGTAAAAACCCCACTGTTATCAGATTTGCCGCTCTCATAGATCGTCCCAGAGGAAACATTCTTGAGCTTTATGACGGCGCCCTCAAGAGAGGTTGTGCCGTCTTTATCGTAAATAAAACCCACGAGGTTTCCCTTTGCGTTGTCAGCACATTCCACAATATAAGGTGTACAAAAAATGAACAGAAAAAAACAAAGCCCCGAAACAATAGATTTATTTTTGGCCTTGGCAAGCATGTTAACCTCCGCTTCTCTAATTATTAAATAATAATGATTTTATCTCTATTTGTCAAGGAAAATCATTGTGGCTCACTGTGGTTTTTTCGCCTGAAAAAGCTCGGAATTTTTATCTGAAAAGACCTATCTTTTGCTTTGGGATTTGAAGGCAGAGGCAGATCAGCCAGCTCTCTGTTCTCTAATACAGCCTGAGGATTTTCCTTGACAAGCC
>Ga0315280_10003614_pt1 | contig 23602 bp, 22 predicted proteins | sample YL17G06_40_MG_FD_203697 | JGI IMG/M metagenome (GOLD analysis project Ga0315280, IMG submission 203697) | Sediment microbial communities from Yellowstone Lake, YNP, Wyoming, USA - YL17G06_40 | ecosystem: Environmental > Aquatic > Freshwater > Lake > Sediment | place: USA: Wyoming | collected... | reverse complement strand
CATGACGTCAGAGACGCAAGTTCGACCGGTACTGCTATCCCACGCCCACAGTCGACCATCGCTATGACCAAACACAATAGGAGTGTCGGTGGCAAAAGCGGCAAACCCGCCCGCGGCAGCATTGAACTTGGGCAGGGTCGTCATCGGGGAATTGGGGAATGACTCGCCCGTGCTAAGGCGGACTAATCGGAAAAAGTCCGAGCGCACGATAACAAAACGGTCGTTTTGGGGATCCAGTGCAAGTGGAACCGCATAGCGTGGAGAGCGGGGCAGGGCCCGTTGCTGTTTCCAGTCCGAAGTGCTCCAGATCGCCAAGTCGGTCTCGCTGGCGGTCATTAACATCGTGCCATCCGGAGATAGGAGAGGCTCATTCATCTCCTTCATCTCTAGGATTTGTTGGCCCGTCCTGACATCTAGTACATGAGTTGACCCGATATTCTCGGAAACGACGAGCCATGTGCTGCTCGGCCCGAAAGCCGCAGTAAGCACGTATCCATGGAAACAGTTGTAGGTTCTTACCAATTTGCCGTCAGGTAGGTGCCAGAGTTTGAGGTCCTGCCGATCACCTTCCCCTCCAGTCGCCATTAGTTGCCCATCTGGGGAGAGGGCGACAGCATGGACAATCCCCTGGCCGGTGTTTACGGCGCACAGAAACTTCCTGTTCGGCACATCCCAGACGACGACCCGGCCAAAGTCTTTGCCAGCAGCGAGCAGTTTCCCGTCTTTACTAAACGTCAGCACGTTGATGGTAGTCGGTGTGCCCACACCCTGCTGGATGGTTATGGTGTTTCCTGGCCCGACTTGGACTCCGCTCTTCGGCTCCTTGTGTTTCGTATCCACTAGGATCGCGTCTGGAGGCGGAAAGCTGGATACCGACTGCGCGAAGGAGTTTGTCGCCGCGTATGCAAAAAGGAAGATCGACAAGACCCTGTTTATCGAGCGCATGCGCAGAATTGTAACTCAGAATGGGGCGTGCAAGCTTCCAGATGGCCGTATTGTCGGCCTTTCGGAAAATCGCACGCCATGGGCGGTAGGGGCGGAGCTTGCCCCGCCCTGCCACGATAGGTTCCTGCAGAGGGCGATGCAAGCATCGCCCCTACATACATCCCCTGAGGCTGATCAAATTTTCGGAAGCACAATCCCTTGCTGGGCCTGGTACTTACCCTTTTTGTCCTTGTAGGAGATTTCGCAGAGCTCGTCGGACTCGAAGAAGACGATTTGGCAGAGCCCTTCGTTCGAGTAAACGCGCGCGGGAAGGGGCGTAGTGTTAGAGATTTCAAGCGTCACAAAGCCTTCCCACTCGGGCTCGAGCGGCGTGACGTTGACGATGATCCCGCAACGCGCGTAGGTGGACTTCCCCAGGCAGATGGTGATGACGGTGCGTGGGATCTTGAAGTATTCCACGGAGCGGGCGAGAGCAAAGGAATTGGGCGGAACGATGCACACCGGCCCCCGAAACTCCACGAACGACCGCGCGTCGAAATCCTTGGGATCGACGATCGTGCTGTTGACGTTGGTGAAGATCTTGAATTCGTCCGCGACCCGCAGGTCGTACCCGTACGACGACAGCCCGTAGGAAATCACGCCTTCGCGCACCTGGCTCTCGGCGAAGGGATTGATCATGTCGCATTCCTTCACCATTCTGCGAATCCAGCGGTCGTTCTTGACGGACATTGCGTGCACCTCGATGGAGAATTGGAAACGGGCTTCCTGATAGCTGCGGGACGAAAGGCGCCGCTCCCGGCCGGAAAAGAGCCCGGCATGATATTACAGGTGAAAAGGCTTGACAACGCCGAAACGCTCCCACTAGGATGAAGCCTCGTGTTTTCAGGAGGTTCGCGTGATCAAGCTGGACATCATCAATGAGGTCGTCAACCGCACGGGGATCACCAAGACCAAGGCGGAGCTGGCGATCGAGACGGTTTTTGAATCCATGAAGAAAGCTCTCTCCAAGGGCGACCGCATTGAGTTGCGCGGCTTCGGCGTGTTCAACGTCAAGCCCCGCAAGACCGGCATCGGGCGCAATCCGCGGACCGGCCAGGAAGTCAGCATCCCTCCCGGCAAAGCCGTGCGCTTCAAACCCGGCAAAGAACTCCAGACATTGTAGAGACATGCCCGGCGCGGTGAATTCCCGTGCTACTGCTTCCGGCTATGCGGCGCCGCCGCGCCCGCCAGGCGTTCAATCTCCGTGACCACGCGGTCAAGTTCCTCCACCAGCGCATTCGAGCCTGCCCTGCGGAACACCTCGACCAGCGAGCGGTAGTACCACAGCGTTCCATCCCGACCGCCATGAAATCGCCTCCAGAGTGATTCCCCCACGCTGCGGTAGTCGCCGAGGACGGCGCGCGCGTTGTCCAGCTTGTCGGAGGCTGAGATCAGTCGCACCGACGGCGAGGCTCCGCCGATGTGGGTGATGTAGGCTTGCTTGCGCCGCCTCCACGGCGGCTTCGGGACCACATCGGAATCGGTGCAGCCGTCGACGATCACGACGACCCGGTCTCCGAAGCGACGACGGATTTCCTCGCGTGTCTCCGCTCCACCCTGATCTTCAATCGCGTCATGCAGCAGCGCGGCGATGGCTTCATCTTCGTCGGCTCCGTGCTGGAGGGCGATGCTCGAGACGGCCAGCAGGTGGGCGACGTAGGGGATGGTCGTCCCCTTGCGGAGCTGTTCGACGTGGAGCCGGGCAGCGAAAGTCAGCGCTTCCTGGAAGCGCGCAGAGAGAGTCATGGCATTTCCCTCGCGTCGGATGATTTCAGCTTGCAGGCACTCCACTCCAATTTCAGGGACGAACCGGCCCCTTCGGTCTCCCCTGCTACATGATCTTGACGGGATCCATATCGATCATCACCGACTGCGGTGGAATGCCGCGCTGCTCACAGTCGTCGGCCAATCGGCGCAGCACGTCGTTGAGCCGCGCCCGAGAACCCGACTTGAGAAGGAACTGGATGCGGTAACGGCCCTCAATCCTCGCCAACGGCGCGGAAGCCGGCCCGAGAACCTTCAACCCCGGCGACGTGCCTGCGACGTGGGAGAGGAATCCGCCGATCTGTTGAGCGATCCGTGCTGCCTTCTCCAGCTTCGTATCCTGCGCCACGACGTTTGCAAGCGCGGCGCAGGGCGGATAATGCATCATACGGCGAAACCGCATCTCTTTGCTGTAAAACCCCTCATAGTTCTGGTCGGCGGCCAGGCGGACGGCGTAGTGGTCCGGAAAGAAGGTCTGGACGAGGACCCGCCCTGGCGCCTCGCCGCGTCCGGAGCGCCCCGCGACCTGCGTCAGGAGCTGGAAGGTGCGCTCGGCGGCGCGGAAATCCGGCAAGCCCAGCCCCTGGTCCGCGGAAACCACTCCCACCAGCGTCACACCGGGAAAATCGTGCCCCTTGGAAATCAGTTGCGTCCCGACCAGGATGTCAATCCTGCCGTCGCGAAAGTCCGCGAGGATTTTGCGGTACGAACCCGCGCGCCGGGCCACGTCGCGGTCCAGGCGGGCGACGCGCGCTCCAGAAAAGGTCTCGGCCAGCTTCGCCTCCAGCTTTTCTGTCCCCTCGCCGACATACTGCAAGTACTCGCTGCCGCACGCAGGGCACTGGGAGGGAACTGGTAAAGTGTATCCACAGTAATGGCAGATGAGCCGGTACTCGCGCCGGTGATAGGTCAAAGAGATTGAGCAGTTGACGCAACGAATGCTCTCGCCACAACTCCGGCAGAGGAGGAACCACGAATAACCGCGCCGGTTGAGAAGAATCATCGTCTGCGCGCCGGCGCGGAGCTGCGCTTCGATTTCCTCTTGCAAGCGGCGGGAAATCGGCACCTGGGTGTGGGTCTCGCGGAATTCCTGGCGCATGTCCACGATCTCCACACTGGCGAGTGGCCGGCCGCCGACACGCTCCTCGAGTTTGAGCAAGCGATACTTTCCCTCGCGCGCATTGAAAAAGGATTCGAGCGACGGCGTCGCCGAACCCAGCACCACAAGCGCCCGCTCCAGGCGCGCCCGCACCACGGCCACGTCTCGTCCGTGATAGCGTGGCGTTTCCTCCTGCTTGTAGCTCGCATCGTGTTCTTCATCCACGATAATCACACCCAAATGGGTGAGGGGCGCAAAGACCGCCGAGCGCGTGCCGAGCGCAACGCGCGCCTCGCCACGCCGCGCGCGCCACCACGCTTCGTGGCGCTCCGCCTCGCTGAGTCCGCTGTGGAGAACGGCCACGCGGCCTCCGAAGCGGGCCAGGAATTGAGACTGCATCGCCGGCGTCAGCGCGATCTCCGCCACCAGCATCAGCGCCGTGCGGCCCTGCTCGAGCGCGCGCTCAATCAGCCGCAAGTAAATCTCCGTCTTCCCGCTTGCGGTGACGCCGTGGAGCAGCACGGGATGAAACCGCCGGCTCTCAACCAGGCCCGTCAACTCCGCGAGAACCGATCCCTGCGCGGCGGTCAATTCGAGCGGCGAGGGGCAGCCCCCCTGAAGTGATTCGACTCTGCCCGCCGATTCCCGGAGCTCGATCCAGCCCCTCTCGCGGAGTTTGCCGAGATGCGCCAGCGTCGCTCGTGCCTCTTTGAGCAAAACTCGATGGTCGTCCGCCGGGCCGTGCTCGAGGGCCTCCATGATTCGCCTGGCCACCGGAGAAAGGCGCACGGCATGGTCGGGCAAGGGTCCCGCGAGACGCACGCTCCAGACCTTTCGCCGACCCCGTTCGCGCTCTACCTCCGAAACCGTGAGCCATCCTTCCGCCACCGCTTCGGAGAGGAGTCCCGCAAATGCTGCTCCAAATTCGCCGCGCGCACTCTCCAGCGGGACTCCCGCTGTCGACTCCTCCCGCCCCCCCACGTACCGAAGAAAACTGGCTTCTTCCCCGGCGCGGATCTCCCCCAACAGGCTCGATTCCAGTTCATGGACCCGCTGCCTCCCAGCCTCAGTCAGCCCAAGCCGACGCTCGCGACGGGTCTCGGTGCGCAGCGGCAGCATGGCACGGAAGACTTCGCCGACGGGTGCGAGGTAATACTCGGCGATCCAGAGGCCCAGGGTCAGAAGTTCAGGTGAGAGGACGGGTTCGGAGTCGAGAACGCGCAGGATCTCGCGGACTTTGACCCCCGGCGCGACCCGTGCCGCCGATTCCAGCACGATGCCGGTCGTCCGCCGGGTGCCAAGGGGGACGAGCACACGTTGCCCTATCCGCACTTCCATCGAGTCCGGCACGCGGTAGGTCAGTGGATCGCGAAGGGCCGCGAACACGGCGACATTGACCAGCGAAGGCGGCGGTGCAGGCGCCTTTTTGGGCATGCGTGCATTCTAAGCGTGCACGTCGTTTATTGGTAGTGGGCTGAAGGACGGAGAAGATTCGTCGTGCGACCGAGTGTGGGGGAAGTCTCGAGCACCGAGTGGAGCCGGCACGCGGTCGACCAGCCGGAACATCGCCAGCTCGGCTACGTCCCATAGGCACGGAATTTCATTGCTACAGCACTGAAGATATCGTTAATATTCTTGGCAACGATCCCCATCGAGGCGGCCGCGGCAAGGGCGATCATCACAGCAACGAACGCGTACTCGACGAGATCCTGACCGGATTCTTCGGAACTGAGAGCTGCGAGAACTGCTCGAACACACCCGTACCACTTCAGCACCAAGTTTCCCTCCCGGGGGACAGTCCAGTCGTCAGCATTCGAGAACGCCCACCATCCCGCCTTTCATATAGCAGAATCAACGCCAAACTCCAAGCTCCCCCTAGCGCAGCCGCATCTTCAACGAACGACAGTGGATAACCCGTCGCGGATGGTTTAAAAGGACGTCAACTGTCAACGCCAAGTGACACACCCTTCGGCAGGACTGTAGACAGGCCGTCGCGGTTTCGCTCCGCGCGGAGACCGTGAGCCTCCTCTAAGTCCGACCGGCCCGAGCACGGGAAGCGACCAGGTTGGCGTAAAGACCTCCCAGCCGCTCGAGCATCCTGACGGCGGAGGCGAAATTGCGCCGGTTGATGTGTTCGACGTTCAGTCCCAGCAGCGGAGGGTCGGGGGGGAGATTGTCGAAGACATCCATCAGGATGCGCTGCGCCAGATTGAGCGAGCGCTCGAAGCAAGTCTCTTTCGCCCGGGGAGAGTCAGGGCCTGGGCCCAGCAGGAAGCGGTCGAGATCTCGGGGGATGTCCGCCCCCAGCCAGCGCAGGAACTCCAGGTCGCGCGGATGGCTCACCGGCGCAAAACTCAGAAAGATGCGCGCCTCCAGACCGTTGAGTCGCTGGACCAGCCAGACGATGTCATTCGAATCAAAAAGAATCTGGGAAGTGAAGAAGGTCATGCCCGCGCCGTGCTTATTGCGAATGCGGTCCGCCTCATCCGGCCGACTGGGGATCGTAATCCCGCCCAGCGATATGGGCAGGTCCGCGGCGCACACAAGGTCGGCGGCCTCCTGCGGGTTCGGCCCGGGATAGCGGATCTCCGGCGACTCGCCGCCAACTAGGACGATATGCTGAATCCCGAACTCCCTGCAGGTCGTCTCGAACCATGGCTGGGGATCAGCATCGTGGACCGTCACGCGGTTGATGACGACTTCCGTCGCGAGTTCCCGCTGCAGGCGCGCGCCAAGCCACCGCGGCTCCACGCGCGCGACAAACTGTGCCGTCCGCTCCGACCCCCGCGACTCGTCGTGAATCTCGGGGATGTTGATGGCGTCGACAAGGTGCCGGACCTTTTCCACTTCCCTGAGCGTTGCGCCTACGGCTTCGGGTTTCCCCACGGCGGGGGGCACAATCTCAAAGAAGGTCACCGGGACGGCCGGATTCAGCAGTTTTGCCTTTAGGTTCACACGCGGCTGTTTCTTCTGGTCCGTCAAGCGTCTCCCCGCACGTTATTTCAGATTAGACTGAAGTGTCGCAAACCGCAACCGCCGGGACGGGGCGGCGCGCGCAGCAAGAGCCTTCACGCCTCCGCCTCGAATCGCCGCCCGCTGCGTGCTATGCTACGCGCCGAAACGCTCGCAACGAGGTCAACCTGATGAGCCGAAAACTTCGATTCCTTTTATGCGCATTAATCGTCGCCGCCGGCTTGGCGCTGCTCGGAGCCGGGCGAGCGGGGGTGCCCGTTCCCCCCGCGGAAACTCCCCAACAGAAATGGTTCCGCGACGCCAGGTTCGGCACGTTCATCCACTGGGGCGTCTACAGCGTGCTTGGCGACGGCGAATGGGTGATGAACAACCGCAAGATACCCATCTCCGAGTACGAGAAGCTGCCTCCGCAGTTCAATCCCACCGAGTTCGACGCCGCCGAGTGGGTGGCGCTGGCGAAAGCCGCCGGCGTCCGCTATATCACCATCACCAGCAAGCACCACGACGGCTTCGCCATGTTTGCCACCAAGCAGTCCGATTGGAACATCGTGGATCGCACGCCCTACAAGAAGGACCCGCTTAAGATGCTCGCCGACGAGTGTCACAAGCAGGGCATCAAATTGTTCTTCTACTACTCGCAGCTCGACTGGCACAACCCGGACTACTTCCCGCTTGGGTGGACAGGCCAGACGGCAGGCCGCACGCCGGGCGGCGACTGGTACAAATATCTCGACTACATGGATGCGCAGCTCACCGAGCTTCTCACCAACTATGGGCCCATCGGCGGCATCTGGTTCGACGGCTGGTGGGACAAGCCGAAAGCAGCCTGGCGGCTGGAGAAAACCTACTCGCTGATTCATCGCCTGCAGCCCACCGCGCTCATCGGCAGCAACCACCATCAGAAACCCTTTCCGGGCGAAGACTTCCAGATGTTCGAGAAGGACCTGCCGGGACACAGCACGCAGGAATTCAACAAAGAAGCCGAGATCGGCACGCTGCCGCTCGAGACCTGCGACACCATCAACAATTCCTGGGGCTACAACAAGAACGACAAAAACTTCAAAAGCACGACCCAACTGGTCCACTACCTCGTGCGCGCGGCCGGTTACGATTCAAACTTCCTCCTCAACGTCGGCCCCATGCCTACCGGGAAGATTCAGCCGGAATTTGTCGAACGTCTGAAGGCCATCGGCGCGTGGCTCGAAAGGAGCGGCGAGAGCATTTACGGCACACGCGGCGGGCCCGTCTCCCCACGGCCATGGGGAGTGACCACGCAGAAGGGCGACACCATCTACGTTCACATCCTCGATTGGCAGGACCCGGCACTGCTGCTGCCCAAGCTCGACCAACGCATCGCCAGCGCCTCGATGCTGGGCACGGGCGACAAGGTCGAAGTCGTCGAAGCCGACTACGGCACCGTGCTCAAGCTGCCTGCCTCGGCCAAAGATCCCGTGGACAATATTGTGGTGCTGAAAACGCACTAAGTCGCGCTTTTGTGTGAAAACGTCACGGCCTAACTGGGAACCCAATTGCCTTCCCTGAAGCAATGCCAACTCGGCGCAGGCGGACTGAGTTGACCGTTTTACGACAATGAGATAGATTGAACGAGGGTTTTACGAATTCTCGATCGTTGAGAGAATAAGCCATGGAAACTGTCAAGGTTTCTCCGAAGTTCCAAGTGGTCATTCCGCGCCGTCTGCGTGAGCGGCTGGATATCCGACCGGGCCAGCGAATCCAGGTTCTGCTCTATGACGACCGCTTGGTATTTGTCCCTCTCAAGCCCGTGAAGAAGATGCGCGGGTTCCTGAGCGGGATCGATACGACCGTTGAGCGCGAGAGGGACCGCCTGTGAATGTCGTTGACTCGTCCGGATGGCTCGAGTATTTCGCCAACGGCTCCAACGCCGGTTTCTTCGCCCCCGCGGTTGAAGCTGTGGATAGGCCCATCGTCCCCTCCATTTGCCTTCTGGAAGTCTTCAAGCGGGTTTTCCAGCAGCGGGGCGAGGGCGATGCGCTGGAAGCAGTGGCTGTGATGCAGCAGGGGGATGTCGTCAGCCTGGACAGCTCGCTCGCCGTGTCGGCGGCTAAAACGAGCCTCGACTTGAAGCTCCCCCTTGCCGACAGCATTGTTCTGGCCACGGCGCGCGCTCGTGCGGCCGTAGTCTGGACGATGGACGCAGACTTCAAGGGACTCCCCGGTGTGAAGAATATCCCCAAGAAATAGGCTCAACGAGAGGGCTTGAGAAAGTCGCGAATCTTCTCGAAGTCTTCGCGGAGGATTTCTTCTTCGCGCGGGTTGCGTCGGAGGTCCGCCGTTTCATTTCAGGTGGCGCCGAATCGCAGGGGCGCCCTGGCCCACACGCAACCGGAGGTCGTATCATTTTTCCGGCAAAGCCCCGCTCCCTCCATTACGTCTGGCGCTAAAATGAACTTGAGATGCAAGCGTCGACGAATTTCGATGGAGGAAAACTGCAATGAGACTCAGCATCAAGGGAATGTCATTCGCCTGCGGACTGATGTGGGGAATCCTGGCGGTCTTTGGAGTCGGCATTGTGAATCTCGTTTGGCCAAGCTACGGCCGTGAGTTCCTGCAGCTCGTCGCATCGATCTATCCCGGTTATCACGCCACGCCGAGTTTCGGTCAGTTGATCGTCGGAACACTCTATGCCCTTGTGGATGGAGCTGTCGGCGGAGCGATCTTCGCTTGGCTGTACAACCGGCTTGCTACGGCTTAAAGGGCAGAAGTGCAAATCTCCCTCGTTGCGCTGCTGCTTTTGATCTATTTGCTCGCTTTCAGAAACTCGCGGATTTTCTCGAAGTCTTCGCGGAGGATTTTTTCTTCGCGCGGATTGCGCAGGATGTAGGCGGGATGATAGGCGACAAAAGCTTTGGTGCCGGCGTAATCGAAGAATTGGCCGCGCACTCGCGTGATTCCCTCCTTGATTCCCAGAAGCGTCTTCATCGCGGGCGCGCCCAGGCAGCAGACCAGGCGCGGTCGAATGGCCTCAATCTGCCGGAACAGGAATGGTGAGCAAGTATCGATCTCATCTTTTTCCGGCGTGCGATTACCAGGCGGGCGGCATTTGACGATGTTACAGATATAGACTTCCTCGCGCTTCATACCCACAAACTGAATCATCCGGTTGAGAAGCTGGCCGGCGCGGCCCACGAACGGCAACCCTTGCTCATCTTCGTCCGCGCCCGGCGCCTCGCCAACAAACACCAGTTCGGCATGAGGATTCCCTTGGCCGAAGACGATCGTTTTGCGGCCCCGGGCTAGCCGGCAGCGCTGGCAGTTGCCGAGGTCCTGGCGGATCTCCTCCAACGTCTCGCGTTCGCGGCGGGGCGGAGGCGGAGCTTCGAAGAGGCTGAGCGCCTGAGCCCTGGTGACGCGGGGCTCATGACTCGTGACTCGCGGCTCGAGATGCGGTATTGGGGGTGGAGAGGCTGCGGGAACGCTCGCAGCGGTCAGGGAGGGTTCGGGTTGTTGGCCAGTCTCGAGTTGCGAATTTTCAGCTTCCAATTGCGGTCCCGGCTCGCGACGATAGAATTCGTCAATCCCCAGGTCGCGGTAGAACTCCAGCCAGGCGGCGATATCTTCGTGCAGGCGGTCGGTCATAGGGAATAGGTCACAGGGGACAGGGGACAGGTTACCGGGCTCAGGTGCTGGGTGTCAGGTCTTGCGAAGCCAACCTGTGCCCAAATTTGGAGTTTCACGACTACCCATGCGAAAACTCATGCTCTGAGTTTCCGCAACCCCACAATTTCGTCGAGAATACGATTGGCCACGTCGAATTTCGTTGTTTTCTCAAGCGGTTTCTTGCGGCCATCAGGGAAGACCAGGGTGACGATATTCGTGTCCGTGTCAAAGCCGGCGCCTTCCTGGGTAACGTCGTTGGCCACGATCATGTCGAGACGCTTGGCGCGCAGCTTCTGCGCGGCGTTTTCGAGCACGTGGTCGGTTTCGGCCGCAAATCCCACGACCAACTGGCCGGCGCGGCGGCGTTTGACGATTTCACCCAAGACATCGCGCGTGGGCTTGAGGCGAAGGTTTTGCAGGCCATCGCGCTTCTTGATCTTGCGATTGCGGACCTCCGCAGAGCGAAAATCCGCCACCGCCGCCGCCATCACCACGACCGTCGCCGCGTCGAGGTTAGCCACGACGGCTCCTGCCATCTCTTCGGCAGTGCTGACGCGCTCGAGCGACACGCCCGCAGGCGGGTCGAGACTCGTCGGGCCGCTCACCAGGACGACGTGCGCACCGCGCCGCCGCCCGGCTTCTGCCAGTGCATAGCCCATCCTTCCCGAAGACCGGTTGCTGAGGAATCGCACGGCGTCAACGGGCTCTTGTGTGGGCCCCGCGGTAACCAGCAAGGTCTCACCCTTGAGATCGTCACGTAAGCCGAGAGTCTCGAAGACGGTGCGGGCGATCGCTTCGACCGAGGCCAGCCGTCCCGCCCCGGTCATCCCGCAGGCCAGATAGCCTTCGTCCGGCTCGACGACCTTCACGCCGCGCCCGCGGAGCACCTCCACGTTCTGCCGGGTCGCTTCGTGTTCCCACATGTTGACGTTCATGGCCGGAGCCACGATCACCGGCGCCTTGGTGGCAAGATAGAGCGTGGTGAGAAAATCGTCCGCGACGCCGTGGGCGAGCTTGGCCATCACGTTTGCCGTGGCGGGTGCAATCACCAGGGCCTCAATCGATTGCGCGACGGCGATGTGCTCGATGGCGCTCTCGACGTTGGCCTCGCTGCCGCCTTCACCGAACATCTCGGTGATGACCTTGCGGCCGGAAAGAGCAGCGAAGGTCAGCGGCCGCACGAACTCGCCGGCGTGGCGAGTCATCACCACCTGGACTTCCACGCCTTTGTCCTGAAGCACACGCAGCAGTTCAGCAGCCTTATACGCCGCGATGCCGCCCGTCACTCCCAATGCGACTCGCATAACAGGTTACAGGGAACAGGTTACAGGTCACAGGCACCGAATCTCTCCTCTGTTCCCTGTTCCCTGTAACCTGTCCCCGCGCTCTTATCCTACACCTTACTTTACCGACTTGGATTTCTTCCCCTTACCGCCGTTGTCAGCCGCAATCTCGAAGATCTCAAAGGGCACGAGCCCGGCTTCCACCTCCAACTGCGCCACCTTGGTGAGCTTCTTCGTCGGGGTCTGGACCAGAGGCTTCGCTCCCGCCTGCAGCTGGCGCGCCCGTTTGGCCGCCACCAGGATGAAGCGAAACTTGCTGTCCATGGTCTGTGGTAGATCCATCCGATTTATCCTCCAAAAGTCTTCCCGATTTCTTTGGCGCGGTCCCGCTGGACGTGGCGCCGGAATCGTGCCGCTTCGACGACGGCCTGGAGCGCCCGCGCCGCCTTTCCCAAGCGGTCGTTCACAACTAGGTAGTCATACTCCGGCCAGTGGCGGATCTCCCGGCGCGCGTCATTCAGCCGCCGCGCGATCACTTCCGGCGCGTCCGAATGCCGGTGACGCAACCGCCGTTCGAGCTCCCGGTACGACGGCGGGAGCACGAAAATGCTGACTGCCTCCGGAAGCCGCCGGCGAACCTGCCGGTGTCCCTGCACGTCGATATCAAGCAGGATGTCCTGCCCTGCCTCCTGCGCCGCCCGGAGCTGCCGGCGCGAGGTTCCGTAAAGGTGACCGAAAACGTTTGCCCACTCCACGAATTCCCGCGCTGCAATCATCCGCCGGAACTCGCGGCGCGCGACAAAGAAATAGTTGCGCCCGTGCTTTTCGCCGCGCCGGGGCGGCCGCGTCGTGTAGGAGACCGAGAACCGCAGCCCCGGCACGCACGCCAGCAAGCGCCGCACCAGGGTAGACTTCCCCGACCCCGAGGGCGCCGAAATCACGATAATGCTGCCGCGCTCGCGCGCAGACTTCACCGATCTCGCCAACGCTATTCGATGTTCTGCGCCTGCTCCCGCAGTTTTTCGATCTCCGCTTTCATCTCGATCGCCTGCCGGGTAATCTCCAGGCCGACCTCCGGGACGTCGGTGGTCTTCGAGAGCAGCGTATTCGCCTCGCGATTCATTTCCTGAAGCAGGAAGTCGAGCTTCTTGCCGACCTCGGGACCCTCGGAGAGCAGGCGCCCGATCTGGTCCAGATGGCTGCGAAAACGGGTCAGCTCTTCCGTGATATCGGAGCGCGAAGCCAGGAAGGCCACTTCCTGGGCGAGCCGCGCGGCATCCAATTCGGCGCGCCCCGCGGATGCCAGCATCTCCTGCAGACGCCTCTCCAGGCGGTTGCGGTAAAGGTGTGGAACGTCCGCGGCGAGTCCGTCAACCTGCTCGGCCAACGCCGTCAAGCGTTCCAGGCGGCTGCGGAGGTCCCGTTCCAGCGTCTCGCCTTCCCGGGCGCGCATTTCGTCCAAGTGTGCGAGGGACTGTTCTGCGACGGGTTCCAGGATCGACCGCAGGCGGTCCAGATCTCCCGCGGAAACGTCGCCGTTCCCGACCGCCACCATGCCCGGGATGCGCAGGAGCGCCACCAGGTCCGGGTCTGACGTGAAACAAAGATCCTGACGCAGTTTCTGGAGCACGGCAAGGTAGGCGTCCAGGAGTTTCCGGTCGAGCTGGAGTTCCATCGCGCCAGCACGCTCCAGGCTCACCTGCAGCTCCACGTGCCCGCGCGCCACGTGCTTTTTCACCAGATTGCGCAGTATCGGCTCGAGTGGTTCGAGCCCGGGCGAGAGGCGAATCTGCAAGTCGAGAAACCGATGATTGGTACTCTTCACGCTCACGGTGAGCGTGTAATCGCCTTCCTCTTGTCGAAACCGGCTATAGCCGGTCATGCTGTGAATCATGATTCGGAGTCAGGAGTCAGGAGTCAGGAGTCAGGAGCTGCCTGCACCTATGACTTTTGACCGTTGCCTTTCGACTTTCTTCACGGTTCCACGTCCACAAATTGCAGCTCGTGCAGCCGCTGATAGATTCCGCCGCGGTTGACCAGGTCGTCGTGCGTGCCGATCTCGGAAATGGAGCCGCGGTCGAGCACGACGATGCGGTCCGCGCGGCGCACCGTCGAGAGGCGGTGCGCGATGACCAGCACGGTCCTCCCAGACATGAGGGTATTGAGCGCCCGCTGCACCAACAACTCCGATTCGGTATCGAGCTCGGAGGTCGCCTCATCCAGGATGAGCAGCGGCGCGTTCTTGTATAGCGCCCGGGCAATGGCGATGCGCTGGCGTTGGCCGCCCGAAAGGCGCTGGCCGCGCTCGCCGATCACGGCCTGATAACCCTGCGGCATTTCGGTAATGAAATCGTGGGCCAGCGCCGCCCGCGCCGCCTCCACGACCTCCGCTTCATTCTGGGGCTTCCGGCCGTAGCAGATGTTGTTGAAGACCGTGTCGTTAAACAGGATGGTCTCCTGCGTGACCATGCCGATCTGCCCGCGCAGTGAGCCGATCACCACGTCTCGCAGCTCGTGCCCGTCGATGAGAATCCGCCCGCCTGTGACGTCGAAAAAGCGCGGGATCAGATTCGCCAGCGTGGTCTTCCCCGCTCCGCTCGAGCCCACAATGGCCACCACTTCGCCCTTGGCGATACGGAGATTCACGTCCTGAAGGAGCGGCACACCGTCTTCGTATTCGAAGTCCACGTGTTCGAAGACAATCTCCTTCTGGAAGGGCGGCAGGTCAATGGCGCCCCCCTTCTCCACCACCTCCGAACGCACGTCGAGGAACCTAAATACCTGCTCGGACGCACCGATGGCCTGCTGGAACGCGTTGTTGACCCCGGCCAGCCGCTTGATAGGCTCATACATCTTGAACAGCGCCACGAGGAAGGTCACGAATCCCCCGGCGGTTTGCGCATGGTGGAGAATGGCATTGCGCGCGTAGAGTAGCAGGGCGGCGATCGTCACGGCCCCCAGGATTTCCATCAGCGGCGAGGTGGCCGCCTGAGCCCGCACCCAGCGCAGGTTGATCTTCAACAGACGCCGTGTGGCCGCTTTGAACTTCGCCACTTCGAACAACTCCATGACGAAGGCCTTCACGATCCGAATGCCCGTGAAAGTCTCCTGGAGCACGTTGTTGATTTCCGCCATCTTGTCCTGGCTGGAACGGCTGGAGACACGGATGTACCGCCCCAAGTTGGCCGAGGGGAGCACCACGAACGGCACCAGCACCAGCGAGAAAAGTGCCAGTCGCCAATCGATATAGAAGATCACCGCCATCAGCCCGACCAGCGTGAAGCACTCCTTGAGGGAATCCGCGGCGACATTGGAAACGGCGAACTGGATCTTCTCGATGTCGTTGGTGATGGCGGACATGAGGCGCCCGGTCGGATTCCGGGTAAAGAAACCGATGGACTGCTGAATGATTCGCGAATAGAGCAGGTTCCGCAGGTCCCGGACCACCGAATGGCCGACGTAGTTGATGAAGTAAGTGGCGAGGAACTCCGCTAGCCCCTTCGCCAGCGTCACCGCGATGAGGGTAATCGCCACCATCGTCCAGACGTTGTGAATCCAGTGGGGGAGGAAATCCTGCAAGTACAGGCTGTGGCCGCCGAAGGGCAACTGGAAGAGCCGGATCGGCGTCGATTCCGCCCGGGGGTCGAGTACGCGGTCGAACACGGGCTGAATGAGCAGGATGCGCAGTGCCTCGCAGGCTCCTACTGTCGCCATCAGAACCACAGCGACGAAGAACCGTAGGCTGTAAGGGCGGACAAAACTCAGCAGGCGCTTCAGTTGGCTCATCCGAGGTCAAGCCCCCGCAGGCAGGGCGAGAAAAAACCTCCAAACCCCTTATCGTAGTTCTCCGCAGAAAGGCGAGTCAAGCTAAATAGGCTCCCGCACGGCTTTCATGGAGGGAGAAACGAGATACAAGCCACGCATTGTCAATAAGATAGACGTATAGTCGGAAGGTCTTGGTGGTATTTCCTCTCTGAGCACTATCCCTGCCCAGCAGCGGTCTCAAGGGCCAAGGCCGCTGCCCCGTAAAGTGGCGAAAGCGTCCCCAATTCCGCCAACACGATCTCCGTGGAATACTGGATGGTCGGGGACTTCAACTCCTCGAGGGCCTCATGCACCGGGTCGAGGAGAAGCTTGCCCGCCTGGGCGACTCCGCCCCCCAGGACGATCTTGTCAGGGTTCACGATACGGATCACCGCCAGAAGAGCCCGTCCTAGCCAGCGACCGGCCTCGCGGAGGATGCGCTCCGCCGCCATATCACCCTCCGCCGCCGCCTGGATAACCGCCTGTGCCGTGATGTTCTCGATGACGCCGCCACTGACCTCAATCATGCGGGCCACGGATTCCGGCCGCCGCGTAGCCCACTCCTGCCCCCGCTGGGCGATCGCCGCCCCCGAGCAGAAGGTTTCAAGGCATCCGCGCGCGCCGCAGGAGACGAGTGCGCCGGTATCGGAAACCGGCAGGTGGCCGATCTCACCCGCCATGCCATCCCGGCCGCGAATGACCTTGCCCTCCGAGATCAAGCCGCCACCGATACCGGTGCTGACGGTGACATAGACCAGCGAGCGCAGGCCGCGGCCGGCGCCGTAGCGAAATTCGCCAAGCGCCCCGGCATTCGCGTCGTTGTCGAGCCGGCAGGGAACACCGAGCGTCTCCCGGGTCCACTCGGCCAGGGCAAAATTCTGCCAGCCGGGCGAGTGGAGGGACGTTGCGCGCTGGCGCGCAAAGTCCACCGGCCCGCCGAAGCTCATGCCGCAAGCCGTGACCGGGTAGTCGCTCTTCTCCATCAGGCTGCGAGAGTGTTCGCAGACCTGTTGGAGCATCCAGTCGCGGCCGCCGGAGCGGAGCGTGGCATTCTCATTCACCAGAAGCCGCCGGCCTTGCTCGTCGAAAAGCCCGACACGGAAATACGTCCCGCCGATATCCACCGCGATAACATTGTTCACGTTACCCTCTCGGACCAAACCGGAAACGGGTCCGACCGACTCATACCACAGTCGGCAGCAGGATGCCTAGTGCCGTTCCAACTGATTAGAGCTACTTCCACGAGCAACACCCCTGGGGGGGAATAGGGTCATCGATGCAGCAGCTCGGGGATTGAAGTTTGGATTGGCACTAGGCGGAACCCCGTCCGATATCCCGATGCAGGGTCTTCGTTCTGTACCCCTCGCGCGCGAGCAGGGCCGCGACCTCTTCGGCGAGCGCGACCGAGCGGTGTCGCCCGCCCGTACAGCCGATGGCGATGGTCAGGTAGCTCTTCCCTTCCCGCAGATAGTTGGGAAGCAGATAAAGCAGCAGGTCCACCAGGCGCCTCATGAATTCGCGGGTCTGCGGGGAGGAGTCGAGGAAGCGCCGCACGGCGGCATCCTTGCCGTTCTTGTTCTTCAAGCGCGGCACGTAATTCGGGTTGGGGAGAAAGCGCACGTCGAAAACCAGGTCGGCCTCCGCCGGCACGCCGAAGCGAAAACCGAAAGACACCGCGGAAACTAGCATGCTCTTCCGCGCCGAATGGCCGCCGAAGCGCGCCTGGACGAAGTCGCGCAGCTCGTGAACGTTCATGCGCGTGGTGTCGATGACGGCATCGGCGAGCTGGCGCATGGGCTTGAGCAGGAGGCGCTCCAGGCGGATGCCCTCGCGCACCGGCAGGTCACGTCCGAGCGGATGGGGCCGCCGGGTCTCCTCAAAGCGTCGTACCAGCGCCTGATCGCTCGCCTCCAGGAAGACCAGTGAGGGTTTGAGGTTGTCGCGCGCCAGGCTGTCGTACATCGCGGGAAGCTGGCTCAGCGCCTCGCCGCCGCGGATATCCACCACCACCGCGGCGCGCTGGATGCGGCTGCGCGGCGCCGCGCAGAGCTCGGCAAACTTGGGAATCAAGTCGATGGGGAGGTTGTCAACGCAATAGAAGCCCAGATCCTCAAACGCCTTCAGGACCGAGCCCTTGCCGGACCCGCTCAGGCCGGTAATCACCACGAACTGTGGCGGAGAGTTCTTGCCGGAGGCGCTCTTCATAAGGACAGTGACGAGTGACTAGTGATGAGTGACCAGTGCAATGCCGACCGGACCGGCTCGTCACTTGTCACTCGTCACTCGTCACTGTATTGCTCACGGCTCGGGCTCAATCAGGGCCAGATGGCCGTCGTGGCGCCGGTAGAGGACGTTCACGCGCTCGGTGTCGGTGTTTCGAAAGACGACCAGGCCGATGCGGGTGGCGTCCAGCGATTCGATGGCTTCTTCGACGGACAGGGGCTTGATGGGAAAGCGTTCCGTCTCGAGCACGCGGCGCTCTTCGTGGTCCACGCGCTCCGTACGGAAGACGTTGAGCAGTACAGCCGTGGCCGGCTTGGGCCGGCGCTTGCGCGTGCGGCGCCGGGTGAGCAGACGCACCGCCTGCCGCTCCAGCTTGTCGAGGGCACCGTTAATGGAGGTCCGGGCGTCACCCGTCTCCTGGATCCCAACCAGCGTGTGGTCTCGGAACTTCAAGGTGATTTCCGCAATGCGGCGGTGCTTTTCCGCCGTCAGGATGACGTGAATGTCGAATCGATTCCGGAAAAGTCGCGTGAGCTTCCGCAGGCGTTCTTCGGTATACAACCGCAAATCGGGGCTGACTTCGATTTGGCGACCGGTGAAATCGATTCGCATGGGTAGACCTCCTTGAGCTTTACTGGAGGGGAGATGGACTGGTGGGAGCCCTTCAAGCCTTCACCCTGCGCTGGTGGGTGCTGGGAATCCGCATATCCTCGCGGTACTTGGCGACCGTCCGGCGCGTCACGCAAATGCCCTTCTCGTGTAATTGCTGAGCGATCTGGTCGTCGGTAAGCGGGTGCGCCGGATCTTCCTCTTCGATCATTTTCTTCACGAGCCGCTTCAGGTTGATGAGGGAGGTCGAGCCTCCCGAGGGACCCTGAACCGCTTCGGAGAAGAAGTAGCGCAGCTCGTAGACGCCCTGGGGGGTGTGGGCGTACTTGTTGGCCACGGCGCGGCTGACCGTGGAGGGATGGACGCCGACTTCCTCGGCGACCTCCTTGATCATCATGGGCCGCAACTGGTCAATCCCTTTGTCCAGAAACTCCGCCTGCCGGCGGATGATGGCTTCGCAGACGCGGATGATGGTCTGCTTGCGCTGCTCGATGTTCTTGATGAGCTGGATGGCGGAGGTGAACCGCTCCTTGACGTAGTTACGAACCTCGCGCGTGGTGCCGTCGGTTTCGAGCAGCCGCCGGTAATGGCGGCTCAGGCGCAACTGGGGCAGCCCGTCTTCGTTCATGACCACCTGGTAGCCGTCGCTCATTTTCACGAAGGCGACGTCCGGCTCGATCAGCCGGGCCTCCGCGCGGTTGTAGCGCTGCCCGGGCCGCGGATCGAGCTTGCGGATTATTTCCACACAGCGCTCCACCGCTTTGACCGGCCGGTCGAGCGCCCGGGCGATTTCACGGTATTGCTTGTTCTGGAGCTGCTTGAGGTGCTCGGAGACGATTTGCTGCGCCAGGGTATTGTCCGGGGAAAGCGTCTTGAGCTGGATTAGCAGGCACTCGCGCAGGTCCCGCGCCGCCACGCCCAGCGGATCAAACTGCTGCACCAGGTCGAGCGCCGCCTCGACGTCCTCGAGTTGGTGCCCTCCGGTCTGGGCGATCTCCTCGAACGTGGCCGTCACGTACCCATCCTCGTTGAGGTTGCCGATGATGGAGTGGCCGGCCTCGTGGACGGCGTCCGAGCAGATCGAAAGGCTCAACTGCCATTCCAGGTGGTCGGTCAGCGAAGCCGGCTGGGAAAGGAAATTCTCGAACGAGGGCTTCTCGATGATCTCGGCCGCGGGCGACCGGTAGCCCGGATCGAGATAATCGTCAAAGAACGAGCCGAAATCGATCTCCTGGAAGGAATCGTGGTTGTCTCCGGAAACGACCGGCTGCTCCGCCGAAGGCTCGGCGGGCTTCTCGGCGTTCACTTTCTGCTCGACGTCTTCGAGCAGCGGCACATCCTCGGACAGCTCCTCAAGCACCGGGTTGGCGATCATCTCCTGGTTGATCATCTCGCGCAGTTCGAGCTTGTTGAGCGCGAGCACGCTGACCATCTGGACGAGGCCCGGCGTCAGGATCTGCTTCTGCGCCACCTTCAGGCTGAGGCCGATTCTGGGTTGAGGTCCGCCCATCAGACTGCCAGCCGAAAATTGTCTCCTAGGTAAATCCGTTTCACTTCCACGTCGTTACCGAGTTCCTCCGGTGTACCCGCCCGGAAGATCCGACCATTATTGATTATATACGCGCGGTCGGTGACGCGCAGCGTTTCCCGCACGTTGTGATCCGTCACCAGCACGCCGATCCCCACCTCCTTGAGCTGGACGATGATCTTCTGGATGTCCAGCACGGTCAGCGGATCGATGCCGGAAAACGGCTCGTCCAAAAGGATGAAAGATGGCGAAATTACCAGCGACCGCGCGATTTCCACGCGCCGCCGTTCTCCGCCCGAGAGCACGTAGCCGAAACTTCGCCGGACCTGCTGCAGTCCGAACTCTTCGATGAGCTCCTCGAGCCGCTCGCGCCGCTGGTGCGCAGTCAGCGGCAGCGTCTCCAGCACCGCCAGGATGTTCTCTTCCACAGTGAGTTTTCTGAAAATGGAGGGCTCTTGAGGGAGGTAGCTGATACCTTGCCTCGCCCGGAGGTACATGGGAAGATGGGTGATCTCCCCTCCGTCGAGAAGGACCTGGCCCGCATCGGGAGCAGTCAGGCCCACGATAATGTAAAAGGTTGTGGTCTTGCCCGCGCCGTTCGGCCCGAGCAACCCTACTACCTCTCCCTGAGCGATCCTGAGATTAACGTCGTCGACAACCTTGCGGCCCTTGAACGACTTGGTCAGATCGACTGTGGAGAGAATCTGCATTGTCGCTCATTGCGCGATGCGGTGCCTGGAAATTGTAGGCGACTCATCACCTCCGTCCACGAGCAGCCTATCATCGCGAATATAGAATGTCAAACGCTGGCCCGTCGTCGAGCCCTTCTCGGCATCGTAGAGCGAGGGCGGTCCACCGCTCATCACGATCTTTCCCTCCGCGGCGAAATACTCGGCGTGATGGCCCGTGGCGCGGCGTTCCGGCTGCGTTACTTTCACGCCGCCGTCGGCTACGGCGCGCTCCAGTTCCACGGCGGCGGCGGTGGGCAGATTCGAAAAGTACGCGTCCAGCCGGTCCGCTTCGAGCGTGGTGTTCTCGGTTTGCAGGCGGACGTTCCCGCGGTAGCTGGCCTTGCGTCCCTGATCGAAATACTCCAGGCGATCGGCTCGAATCGTCACCGGCTTCGTCTCGCGCTTGCCGGATTGGGAGTTATTTCCCTCCACCAGCGCCGCGGGCTGCAGGTGCGAAGTCAGCACGCGCGTTCCGGACCGGACCCGACGCTCCGTCCGGAAAACGTCCAGCGAGGCGGATTCCACCACATCGGTCCCGCGCCAAGCACGCACGTGGCCTTCGTAGTGGACCGTCTGGCCGCGCCGCTGCGCTACCACTCGATCCGCGAGGACGCTCGTCGGTCCGCTCTCGCCGTTCGATCCCAGGTGCGTGGAGCGGACTTTACCGACTCCCTCCGCGGTGTCGGCGTGCACGTCGATCAGAACTTTCTCAGCCAGGATGCGCATCTCCGGGTCCCAGACGCGTGGGCTGCCCTCCAGCGTCAATAGCTCGGTTGGTTCCTGGTAGGTCGCCCGCTCGGCCGTCGCGCGCCGATCGCCTTCCCGAAATTCGAACCCGCCCGTCTGCTCGACGCTGCGCAGCGTTTCCGTGGCGGGGTCGAGGGTGGCCACCAGACGCTCGGCGGAAGTCTCTTGCGCCAGGGTTCCCGGGGGCGCGTTCTTCGCGGGCTGGAAGTCAATCTTCGTGCCCCCCACTCCGCGCAATGCCGCAAGCCGTCCCTGCACGTCGAAATCCATCAGGAACTGGCCGGCGGTGATGATGCGTTCGCCAGCGTTCGGTTCGGCCGGCACGAGCACCAGCCGGCCCGGTCCGGCAGTCTCCGCGTCCTTGAGGCTTTGCCCGGCAGGCTGAAAATTGAAGTGCAACGCACGTGCGGTCAGTTCCTTTCTTTCCAGCGCGGGCGCGCCCTTGGGAGCCTTTTGCGCCGCTGACCGGTCTCGCACGGCAAGCGCCTCGTGCATGATTCGCACGTTGCCGGAAGCCGTGCCCTGCTGCGCAACCGGCCTCTCGCCGGCAAAGGAAACTTCCACCTTCTGCGCCGCGAGCCGCGCGACGCTGCCGTCGTGCCGCGATTCTCCCTGGACATCGCCTTCCGCCACCAGGCTGCGTAGTTCACCGCTTGCCGGATCGAAGTGCCCGATCAGCCGCTGCGCAGCGCCCTCGAGCTGGGTGTTTTCCGTCGCCTCCGCGGCGCGTACCCCGTCTTCCAGCACAGCGCGCGTCACACGGTTCCGTGCGTCGAGCGTCACCAGGCCGCTCGCCGCCGTCACGCGGCGCGCGCCCTGCGTGAATTCCACAAGCCCGGCGAGCATGACCTCGTCTTTCCCCTTGTCATAGCGCGCGCGGCTAGCGGTAAGACGCAGTGGCAACTGCTCGGCAGTCGCGGGCTGAAACTCCGCCGCCACGTCGCTCTTCAACTCCAGCCAATCCTCCCGCGTGGCGTAGCTCATGCCTCGCGCCGAGCCGGAGAGGGCCCCCACGCGGAAGCGCACGGGTTCGTCGCTCTCGACCCGCGACCCTTGCTGCCGGAAATACAACTGCGAGGTTTCCAGCATCACCGGAGGACGCCCCGCGCGGCTGCCCGCGGTCTGCCCCGGAGGCGGGGCGTTGAGCTCGATTTGCACTTTGCCCGAGCTGAAGAAGTCTCCGGATTGCGCGTTGTAATCGCAGCGGCGCGTGCGGAGGACGTCGCGACGGTTCCCGGAGCGCCCGAACACTTCCACGTACACCTCTTCCAGGACCGTCGTGCCACCCTGCTTGAAGGCCACGGTGCGCGCGGCATGAATGCTGAAAATCTGCCGGCCCTCGTCGGAACGCGTGAAGGTGTAGCCGGAAAGCTGCTGGTGCACTTCCCGCGGCAGGCTCGGCGGGCGCAGTGGTTTTTCCTCGTGGCCGCGCCGCAGCCAGTAGGCACCCACTACAATGAGCAAGGTGGCCGTCAGCACCCCGGTCACTATTGCCTTGACCAGTTTTCGGCGCTGCAGGACTTGTGTGATGTTCGCCACGTTGCTTGTTGTCTCTCCAGAGCGGTCAGTTCTCAGTCTTCAGCTTTCGGTCATCAGCAGCCAGCACTCGATACTCCTTGTTCCTTCATCCTGAATCCTTGATCCTTTACCTTGCGCGCCGCGACCGCGCAACGAAGGTTCTCTGCCTTCTGCCTTCTGCCTTCTGCCTCCCGACTTCAGCCTTATCCAACCCAGAAATCCTTGACGACAAGCTGAAGCGTTCGCTCCCCCTGATAGCAATTCTCATCCAAGGTAAACGCCAGATCCAGGTTATCGCCCGCACGCAATTCCAGGGAGCGATCCGCCATTCCCCACCCCAGCGCGTCAAAGGCGCTGGGGCCCTGGGTTACCCTTAACCTTAGATGCTTTTCCTTCAACACGCGAGGCGGCGCCAGCACCCGCACCCCGCGCGCGGCCCAGACCGGGGTGGGATTGCCGAAGCCGAACGGCTCGAGCTGAGACATTTCTTCGTAGAGTTCCCAATCCAGTTCGCCTAACCCGACTTCGGCATCGATGCGCAGCGCGGGCTCAAGGTCCTCGCGCGCGAGCACCGCGCGGGCATGCTGTTCGAAGCGCGCTTCGAGTTCAGGGATGAGGTCCGCCGCCATCGCAAACCCCGCCGCCTGCGCGTGGCCTCCGAAACGGTCGAAGAGGTCGCCCGCCGGCGTCAGAGCTTCGA
>Ga0315280_10003613_pt1 | contig 23604 bp, 15 predicted proteins | sample YL17G06_40_MG_FD_203697 | JGI IMG/M metagenome (GOLD analysis project Ga0315280, IMG submission 203697) | Sediment microbial communities from Yellowstone Lake, YNP, Wyoming, USA - YL17G06_40 | ecosystem: Environmental > Aquatic > Freshwater > Lake > Sediment | place: USA: Wyoming | collected... | reverse complement strand
CGATCGCCAGCGGCTTCCTTCTAACGTCCTTATCGAAAATGCCTCGACCCACCATCCTGCCCCCTCCCGACATTTCTCCGCCGAGGCATTTCCGATCAAGGCTAGCGTCACTCGGGCGGAGTCCCTGGCACGCGTCGGAGGCTTTCTATGCCGCCGACCAGTTCGAAGCGTCCGACTTGTTGCCAGATGGAAGAGGTAGGGTCTGCTGTGCTTTACACTTACCACAAGTGGACTTCGGGGGAGTCAGGAGTCGCACTTCTACGAATAGGCCGTTATACATCCAAGTAGATTCTTTCTGCGCGGGGGCGTCGCTCGCCCAGAATCTGGATCACCCCACCTAGATTGGGTAAACGCAAGTGGACTGACGCAGTCACCAAGCCAAATCTATCGACCGCATCCTGGATCGCTACAAGAGGTCTTCAGTTGCGGTCCCGCCACGCTCCGCATACCTCCTCCTAGGATCCGACTAGTACGGTCACGGGGCCGAGGAGACCGGAAGGTAGCAGCGTCTGGGGCTTATGCTCGTAATATAGCGGAATGTTCGTCACCGTGAAGCGCTTCTCCGGCGGGAGCGGACCATCGCCGATCATGCGGTTCGGCCAGAGATTCACCACATCGATCTCCAGGTTGTTTTCACCAGCGTGAACCGCCGACGTAATGTCGAGCCTATATGGCCGCGTCCAGGCGATGCCACACTTCTTTCCGTTTAACCGGACTTCGGCCACCTCTTTCACATCGCCAAGATCCAGAAACACCCGCTGGCCGCTACTCGCATTGAGCTTCAAGGTGTTGGAGTAACTAGCGGTGCCGGAATAGTATTTGATGCTTTCTTCCGGGCGATGCGTCCAATCGACGAGCTCCGGAAATTGAACCGACGCGGGGCCGCCCCATTTGGGATCGAACCGGACCGTCCAAGGTCCGGCAATCGTGGCTGCCGGCACAAGCACTTCCGCATTGGTTCGGCCCGCGCCGTTCTGCGTCTCGGGAATTTTCTTATCGAAGATGACGAAGATGGAACCGAAAGGTGCGAATTCGAGCAGTAGTGAAGTACGGTTTCCAGATTGGACAAAGGCACGGGCATCACTGACAGCGCCCGTCACCGGATCGAATAGCTTCGGCTGTCGGCCGCTCACGCGGAAGGTGCAGGTTCGGGATTCCTCCCGCTCCTTGCGATTGACGACAAAATAGATTTCCCTGGAGCCATCGGAGCGGTGGATCCAATCGAGGAAGGTCTCGGCTTTGCCGTCGTGCTCGAAGTCCGGCACAATACCGGCTCGGGTAAGGATTTCCCGAGGGGTGACGCCCCACACGACGCGCCCCTTTCCGAACGGGTGTTCCTTCACCGTGCGCCCGTCGCAATCGCCCCACAATTCGTCCGCCTCCGACTTGAGTTGCCGGTCGCAGGCGGGGTAGCCCGTCAAACCCGGCGTCTGCTCGGGCTTGGGACCGATCAGGGTCATGCCGGCCGCCACCAACTCCTTCAGCTTGCGCACCACCTCGAGTGGCATAGATTCTCGGTCCGGCAAGACCATCAGGCGGTAGCTCATGCCGTCGGGCAATAAGATGCGGCCCTCGCGGACCGAGAGACGCGTCAGCAGGATTTCGGGGTTGCAGACGTCGTAGTCATAGCCCGGTCCGAGGGTCGGGTCAATATGCTTGGGGGCCACGTAATTCGGACAGCCGTCGCCGTTGTAGAACAGCACGTCCGCAGCGAACAGACCCTGCTGCAAGAGATGGCTACAGCGGGCGATGTAATCGCAGAACGGGCGTGCCTGGTTCCACCAGGTGACGCGCCGGTTGAAATGAGTGCCGGCGGCGAACTCGGTGCCGGGCGTGCCTTCATCGCTGCGCGTGGCCGTATACTGACTCACGAAGAGGTTGAAGCCCTCGCAGAAGGCCCGGTCGGCGGTAGGCTTGAGCGTCGCCGGTGAGTCCACCCAATGCCAATAGGAGGGAAAGGCCTCGGCGGCGACGACCCTTTGGCCGTAGAGATGCGCCGCGCACGCCGTCTGCTTGCCGTTTGTGTTCTGGTCATTTTCTCTCCAATCCGTATTTTGCCAGAATTCCCCCATGGGTATGGCGCAACGACCCAGGTTTTTCACGGCGTCCATGGACATGACCTTGGGAGAACAGACGCCGCCGGCTTCGCTCTGCTGGATGATGCCCGCAGCTTCGGCGAGCGTCGTCAGCCGGCCGAAGTAATTGTCCGCGACCAAGTCGCCGAGCGTCAGGCGGAAATCGTGCAGGAAGCGGTCGCTGATTTCGGCGCTGCCGACGGTTCGGCCCGCCAGGGCCGGCAGGTAGGGGCGGGCGTCGTAGCCGCGATATTTGCGGAATGCATCGAGGAATTTCATGGTCCAGTTCGGCAGCAGGATTTCCCAACTGTCAATCTCGACCGCGCGGAAGATGGGGCCGGCGGCAGGTCCCACGTCTTTCAGCAGCACCGCCGCGATGTGCTGGAATTGGGCTTCCATGGCGGCCGGGTCCAACGGGTCGCCTTCGAGGCCTTCGCCGGTCGGCGAGGACCAAACGGTCTTCTTCCCGGTCAAGGTGCAGCCGAAACGGAGAACCACCCACTTGCCTTCGGGTACGGCCCAGTCCAGGGTTCCGTTCTCGCCGTAATTGCTCGTGAGGTCAATGCAACTGGCCGGATCGAGGATGTCACCATCGGGCTCCGGCGGCAGCGGCTTCAGCGGCGCGTCGCAAATCTCCTGGATAGGAACCCACCCCGAGCGGCCCAATGAATCCGTGCCGTTCTTGAGAGCGAGCAGAGCATTCCGCGCCTCGACCTGCGCGCGGTCCGGAGGGGTCGAGGGCGGATGGGGGAAAATACGAAAGGCCTGAACGGCAATGTCACGATAAAAGCGCGGGTCGCAAGATGGCTGCGGCAGCTCGCCGTGGAATTGTTGAGGCCCGGTGAGGGTCAACTCGAAGTGGGTGTAGCGCTTGCAGGCGTGCTCGGGAGTGATCCAAGGGCCGCCGGCATCCCAGCCGCTGCAGAGCATGGTATTCACTCCCAGACCCAGGCGGGCGGCCTCCCTCACCGCGTGCGCGAAAAGTTCGCGCCAGCCGGGGCTCATATAATCCGGGCCGCGTTGGGCGCCGAGGCCGGGGCCGCTGAGGCTGTAGACAGTTGCTCCCCCAAGACCTTGAGCTTTCATGGCCTCGAGGTCGGCGGTGATGCTTTTCCTGTCCACACGATCGGAGAGCCAGAACCACCAGGTCCACATGCGGGCCGAGTCCGGCGGCGACAGGAAACTCTGCTCGAAACTCCCGGCAGGCAGCGCCAAGGGACTGAACGACGCCAAGGCTCCCAGGGCGGCAACACCTTGTAAGAACGAACGTCGCGTGATTGGGTATTGTGTGCTGTGGTCAGTGAGGTTCTCTGTCATGAGTCCATTCCCCTCAGTGGTTGTGCGAGGTGGGGCGGATGCAATGATTCATAAAGAAGATGCAAAACACCCTCACCGCCGACACTTCCGGCTGGATCGTTTTGCGATTGCGAGCAGAATTATAACACCGGGTAGGGTGCGCAGCCCTGCTTCCTAGGTCCTGCCTTTTGGCAGCGGCGTAGCGGTCGTGGTAGGGAGCTGGGCTACCCGGCACCCCCGCACAGATCTCTACGTACGCGCACGTCCGGTTCGACGAAGGGTGAGGTGCGGAGTCTTGAATCGGTTCCTCACCTACTCTGTCGCCACCCGGGCGGCTCCGCCTCTACCGTCGGCGGTCACTTGACGATTAGTCGGCAAACCGTCCGGGTGGTCGCATGCCTGAATTGGATTCACCGCCTAGGGCTCAATGCCGATCCGGTCGTTCACTGCTCCCCTCAGGCGCTGTTTGCATCCAAGGTACTTTTCTGTCGTCTGCACTGAGACATGGCCGAGCAGAAACTGAATCTGTTCCAATTCGCCCCCCGCCGTATGGCACAGCCGGGCACAGCTTCGCCTCAGATCGTGTGGCGCCAGCTTGTCGAGGCCGACTTTCTTGGCGAACTCCTTCACGATGTGCCAAATGACCTTGTCCGTCATTCCCTGTCCCCAGACTCTCCCTGCCTTACTCACGCGGCGAAACAACTTGCCGTTGCTGATGCCAGCGGTTGCGAGCCAATCATCTACTATCTGCTTCACCCAAGCGGGGAGCGGAATGGTGCGAACGTGGCCTCCCTTACCGAGTAGGTCCACGATCGCCCAGTGCTCTTCACGTTGCTGTAGATGGTCGAAGGTCAACTCGACGACCTCGTGCCTTCGTAAACCGCAGGCCAGCAGAAGGGCGAGTAGAGCGCGGTCGCGTTTGCCCTTGAGGCGCGCACCATCGGGCGCCTGCCAAAGTACTTGAGCCTGCTCCACCGTGAGCCAGTTGCCGAGGCGAACTCCAATCTTCTTCACGCCCTTGACCTGGCGGATGCCCGCCGCCAGATCAGGACTGAGGAGACCGCAGTCAGCCGCTTCGTAGGCCAGACGGCGTACCGCCCCGAGTCGAAGGTTGATCGTTCCGGGCGCCAGTTTCCGGGATTCCAGGTGGATGCGATACCGAAGCACCACGGTCTTGTTGAAGGAGAGACGAGGCTCCGAGCAATACCAGTCAATGAACTCGTCGATGGCGTGCCGGTAGCCGCGCTGGGCATCAGGGCAAGTCAGGCTGGTGAGAACGGCGGCCTTTGCGTGGTCCAGATCGGGTAGCCGGAGGATTGCCTTCGGAGCTGTCCGTTTTTTCCTTGGTGACCGGTTCTTTGTCATGGCAAGCGGCCCTCCATGACCGCTCACCATTGATGAAACGAAGGAGCTCTGTTCTGTATAGTTCCCGAGTGCGCCGTGACCCGAAAGTAATTGGCCGCGCGCGGCGGGATCGTTGGGCAAACCTTTCAACCCAGATTATCGTTTTGAACCTAATTAGCGGGCTGTCGATGTTGTTTGTCCACTCCCACTGAAAACCCCGACTGGACCGTTGCATTCAGATGTGGTGAGTCGTATGTTAGTAGTCGGTCGATATTTCAAAACGGATATCCCCGGTAATGCCGATCTTGCGACAGTTGCTCGGGGCTGAATGCTGCGCTGCCGAACACGGCAGTACCTACCCGGGGGGAGAATTGAAACAGCGCTTTTGGACGGAAAAACAGACTGCCGCCTTTCTTGGCGTCCAGCCGCGAACCTTGACCATGTGGCGTTACTTCCGGCGCTATCCGCTGGCCTTTGTGAAGATGGGGGAGCGAGTCTACTATCCGCAGGCCGACGTGCGGGCCTTTGCCCGGACGTATCCGGTTTGGTGGAAGAAGCGGACAGGCCCGCACGGGGCTGCCTGGTGGACGGAAAAACAGGTGGCGGCATTTCTTGGGGTCCCACGTGGGACTCTGGCGGATTGGCACCGCAAGCGGCGCTATTCATTGGGTTATGTGAAGGTGGACGGGCGGGTGCGCTATGCCCGAGCGGACGTGCTGGCGTTTGGGAAGGCGTACGCGGTTTTGAAGTGCGCCCTGGAGCGGCTGCGACGAGTGAAGGGGGCCGCTTGCGGCAAGCAGGAAGTCTGAAGTCGCCGTAAAGTCCAGGGAGACTGCACTTCAGGCCGCTGATTTCGAGGGCGGCATCGCTGACGGAGGAGAAGCGGCGACTCAGTCCTGGCGGGGCAGTGGTGTCATTTGGAAAATGGATGGCAGAGCGGGCAAGAACTGCACGCCGCCCTCAAGCCCGGTTTCCCTTTGCTGCAATACATCTGTTAGAATCCCTGCCGCAGGAGAGTTTCACTGGCGCTCATGAAGACCTGTCCCACTTGTCAGCATACTTACCCCTGTTGATTCCGTGGAAAGCGGTGCCCTCGACGACGTTGAGTTCTGTCCCCGCGACGGCGCTCCGCTCACCGCCCAAGCCACGGCAACCGAGGCGCAGCTTGCCGCCGGACTGTCCCGCCGTTTTCGCCTTGTCCGCCGCCTGGGCGCGGGCGGCATGGGTACGGTCTTCCTCGCCGAGCAGGTCGGGGTGGGAAATCGCCCCGTGGCGCTCAAGGTCCTGAACCGCAAGCTTCTCGACGACCCCCGGTGAGGTCAATTCTGTCGCCTTCAGTCCTGACGGGCGCACCCTCGCCTCGGGGAGCGGCACCAAAACCGTCGAGCTCTGGGACGTAGCTACCGGTCGCGAACTGCGCACCCTGGCGGGTCATACTGATAACGTCATCTCTGTTGCCTTCAGCCCTGACGGGCGCACCCTCGCCTCGGGTAGCGCTGACAAAACCATCAAGCTCTGGCGCTGGCAGGAATAACCGTGGTGGCCACGGCACGGTTTTTGCGCCGTGGCGTTGTGAACGCCTGAAGAATGGAAGAGCCCACTTTCGCCCCTCGAATAGACCTGACATAAGCATTCTAACGATTCAGGGCTTCTCCCACCGTGTCGACGAGCCGCTCTCGCTTCGTGCCGTGGTAGCGCCCGTGAGCAGGCAGCCGGATGATGTTGTGGCGACGGCCTTACTTGCACGGCTTCCCTTTCTTTATCGACTCATAGCAGGCATACCAGTCGCCAGCGAGAATCTCCTGGCCCCTCTTCAGCGTGATTGAGTGTGCGTCTTCAGCACCTCTGAGACTTATCTAGCCTTTTCCCAAGCTACAGTTCAGTCCCCCGTTCACCCCAAGTTGGATTCGGCGCCTGGCGGAGATTGTACTGGAACCGGCGGTCCAGGGTCTCCTGTTTTTGTTCCTTCCTCCGCTTGAGAGTTTCTTCCCGTCGACCATAGTAGACATCCGCCGGCGCCACATCCGCGATGCCCTCGCAACAGCGGCGGAAGTTGTAGAACTCGATGAACTCGGCCATGGCGGCCGTGGGCGCATTACGCCATAGTGTTTACCTATGCTGCCACTGGATGGCGTGCGGTGTTCCGTGACTTGGGTCGTCGGGCTTCGCAGATCAGCTATACGGGTTTGGAGACTCTTCGCATGTGGTCCTCGGAGCAGCAGATTCATTGGCAGAAGCAGAATCGGAGGCGGGCCGCTGGCCCGGGACAACCAACAGACCATGCACTGCTCGACTAGCCAACCTTTTCGACCTTGATAGGATCGCCGTCTTTCACTTTGCTCAGTTGTGTGACGGGCCCGAGTGTCTTGCCCCAGATGTTCGTCCGTGCGGCGAGGCGGATTTCCTTACCGCGGGAAACGGGTGTGGGGCCAAAGCCGATGGCGATTGAGTGGCCCTCAACCCAGAAGGCCAACTCGCCCGCCGCGACCACGTCCTTGGCATCCGGCTCCGTGCTCACTTGAACCGGCGCGGAGAAGTAGACCTCATCTCCCCATGTGGAAGCAGTGGAAGTGAAAGGCAGCTTTGCGTAGATGGCATCGGCGGTTGGGGTGTCAAACAACTCAGCCTCCAGTTTCACCGGCCCGATGGTCATTTTAAGTTTCCGTTTTCCAGCCATATTGGAATCATAAGCCGGGCCGCATCAGGGAAGCAAACGTGCAAAGGACCTTCCGGTGCGTTCCACGTAGTCCCGATATTCATCTCCGAACTCTTCCGTTAATCGACTCTCCTCAATCGGGGTTCGGGGCCCGGAACATCCGAAGGCGGCCAGGGCCTTAGAGAATAATGCTGACCTGCTACGGAAGACGAACCGGGCGTCGCCCACTCTTCTACAACCCGATAGTGGAAGAGTGCGCCGTGAATCAGTGCGGATTGATAAACACTACGAAGTTCACCCCGGCGGAATTCGGGTCCGACTTTAGCTCCTTGCACGCCAGCGCTGACTGATTTCAATCCCAATTCTTGAGCTTCGGCCACGCTTCCGCCAGCGAATGGAACTGTTTCGGCCCGCGGCAGAGCAGGACAGGCTTGTTCTCCGAGGGATCCGCGTACGGATTGTGCAGCTCCACAATTACCGTCACCTCATTGAACCATCGGCGCGCCTCCTCCGGCGTGTCGCCCACAATGATCATCGTCTGCCCGGTGTAATGGCGCGGCCCCCATAACCAGTAGTTCTGATGTCCGCTGATTGCCTTCGGCAGGCCGTATTTCGGCCCAAGCAGATCGATAGCCCCCGCCGCACCGAAGTCATTGGCAAAAATAGCGGTGTCCGCGCGGTCTTGAGCGCGCACGCTGTCATAGGCCTTTGCCACTCCTCGGACCATCTCTTCCCAGCCAAAACACCATGAATAGTGATGCGGCATGGGCTCGGCCACCATGCCCTTCTCATCGGGCTGAATCTTGAAAGGCACTCTGGCCTGGTAGCGCAGGAAGTTTTCGGGCGACAGCACGGGAAAAACCAAGGGGAAGAACGCAAGTAAATTCACCAGGCTTAGTGCGACCACGACGGGCTTGAGCCAGCCCGTCCGCTTGCCCGCCGAGAACCGCTCGATGGCAATCGCTCCCCCGGCAAAGACCATTGGATAAACCGGCGCGGCATAATAGTCCTTTCCGTGGAGCACGATGAACACGACCAGCACGCTGATAAATGCCCAGCCCAGAAGGCGGAAAGGCTTGCCTTCCTGCCAGAAGAAGAAATACAAGCCCCCCAGCAACCACACCGGGAAAGTGACCGGGGTCATTAGAAAGATCTGGGCCCGGATGTAGCCGAGCGGAGTGAAAGGCAGGTCACGCCCACTGGCGCGGATGTTGCGCATGAGCTCCAGGAAGGGCCAGTGGTGTTGAATGTTCCAGATCAAATTCGGCAGAAATATGAGGAATGCGACTAGGCCAGCCACCCAAATCCATTTGCTGGCGAGCGCCTTCCGTTCTTTGGTCAGCACGAGACCTACGACAATGGCGAAGCCGAAGACCGCCATCGAATATTTGTTCTCAAGGCCAAGGCCTGCGAGGACGCCGAACCACAGCCAGAGCTTCTGATTGCCAGTTTTGATAATGCGGATCACCACGTAGGCGCAAGCCATCCAGAGCAGGGGCTCGAAGGCATTCATGGTGAGCAGATGATAGAGTATGAGATAGACTCCGGCGCACGCCGTACAGAGGGCCGCGAGCCCTTGGGCGAAACGCCCGCCGCCAAGTTCGCGTGCTATCAGGCCGGTGAGCCACACGAGGACGAACCCATCCAACGCTGGGATGAGGCGGACAGCAAAGAGCGAGGTTCCAAATAGGTGCCGCGTCAGCCAAGCGACCAATGCGATGAGGGGCGGCTGATCCACGTATCCCCAGTCCAGATGCTCACCACACGCCATGAAATACATCTCGTCACCAAAGTAGCCGTAGCGATTGGCGGTGAGGAAGTGAAGCAGCAGAACGGAAGCAGCAATGTGCCAGACGATTGCGGGCCCACTAGCGAACCAGGATTCGTCTTTGACCTGCTGATAGGAACTCACCGGAGCAGTACACATGAACGCCTCCCAGCGCAAGTATACACACAGAGTGGCACCAATGTTGCGAAGAAGGTACAGCCCATCGACTCATGTGACGAAGGGGTGTGCATAGGTTCATAGTGATAAGGGGACGATCAGACGCCTTTCCCGGACCTGGGGGAAGGGTTCCGGGCGGATGGTCGCCCACACGGAAGCTGTCATAATTTCGTTCTGCCTCCCGCGTGAGAATCGCAGTCACATCCTTGGGAAGTCGGTGTTTGGGAGATTGGCCCCCGACCCAGGCGCTTCAAATGGCCGGGAGCGTGGGGGCTCGCGGGACGAACGCGAGCGCACGTCTAACAGATTGCTGAAAAACGTTCCCAGCATGTCATCCTGATCCCGTCCCGCCATGCGGGAGGAGAAGTATCTGCTGTTCTGTTATATCAACAACTTGCGAGATTCTTCGTCGGTCCGCGGCGAGCGAAGGATCTGGTTTTCTGTGACGTCAACAACTTGCGAGATTCTTCGTCGGTCGCCGCGGCGACCTCCTCAGAATGACAGCCATCGGGATTTTTTCAGCAACCTGCCAGGTTACTTGTCGAGTCCAATCCGGCAGAGATGTTCCTCGCGGACCAGACGCTCCTGCTCGAGGTAGGCGCGGGTGCGGCGGGTGAGCTCGTCGAAATCGACCTGGTGGGCGTCGAACTCCGGCCCGTCAACGCAGGCGAAGCGCACCTTGCCGCCGACGGTGACGCGGCAGCCGCCGCACATGCCGGTGCCATCCACCATGATGGGGTTCAGGCTGGCGAAGGTCTTCACGCCCCACTCGCGGGTGACCGCAGCGGCGGCGCGCATCATGGGGATGGGGCCGATGACGTGGGCGGCGCCCAGGGCGTCCGGGTGTTCGGCTTTCCACGCGCGCATGAGGTCCACTACCGTGCCGTGGAATCCCGCGGAGCCATCGTCCGTCGCCCAGTGGACCTCGTCAACGACGCCCCGAAGTTCCTCGTCCAGAATGATTTGCGCCGCGGAACGGGCGCCGCACAGCGCGACAACGTAATTGCCGGCCTCACGGAAGGCGCGCGCCACGGGCAACAGCTCCGCCACTCCAACGCCCCCGGCGATGCACGCCACCCTGCCGACCTTTTCGATGGAAGCCGGCTGTCCCAGGGGTCCCAGCAAATCGGCCACTTTCTCGCCCGCCTCGAGGTCCACCGTCACACGGCTGGTCTTGCCCAGGGCCTGTACCACGAGCTGGATGGTGCCGCGTTCGGCGTCCCCGTCGACGATCGTCAAGGGAATTCGTTCGCTCGCGCGGGTGGGACGGACAATAACAAACTGGCCGGGATGCCAGTGCCGGGAGAGGGCCGAGGCCCGCACTTCGAACCAGGCAATCTCCGGGGTCACCACCCGCTTGGCCAGGATGCGGCCGTCGTCCGTGCTCTGGAGGAAGACGGGGGCGGCCGCGGCGGCGGGGCGAACGCTCACGGCCTCGGCGGAAAGTTGCTCGCGCAGCGCCTGGTCGATAGCCGCGGCGGCAACACGGCCATCGCGCATGGCCAGAATGACGGTGGCGCCCCCGCGCACGACGTCTCCGCCGGCAAATACTTTGGGCATGCTGGTCTGGCCGCCATCGTCAATCACAATCTTGCCCCGCTTGGTGATCAATTGCGGAGTCGCCCGTTGCACGGTGGGGTTGGGACTTTGACCGATGGCCATGACCAGGGTGTCCACCGGCGCGCGGTATTCCGAACCCGGCATCGGCACGGGGGAGGGACGACCCGACTCGTCGGGTTCACCCAGTTTCATACGGATACATTCCATTTCGCGCAGCACGCCCTTTTCGTCGCCGAAGAGCCGCACCGGCGCCGCCAGGAACTCGAAGTGCACGCCTTCCTCCTCGGCATGCACGATCTCCTCGAGGCGCGCGCGCAACTCGGCGCGGCCCCGGCGGAAGAGAATGGTTGTTTCGCTGCCCAGCCGCCGCGCCCAGCGGGCCGCGTCCATGGCGGAATTGCCGCCGCCCACCACGACGGTGCGCTTGCCGACCAGGACGGGAGTGTCAGTCTCGGGGAACTTGTAGGCTTGCATCAGGTTCAGCCGGGTCAGGAATTCATTGGCCGTGTACACGCCGACCAGATTCTCGCCGGGAATCCCCATCAGATGCGGCAGGCCGGCGCCGGTGCCCAGGAAAACGGCGGAGAAACCCTGCTCGAAGAGTTCTTCGACCGTACAGGTCCTGCCCACAATGAAGTCGGTGCGAAACTCGACGCCCATCCGGCGCAGGCCGTCGAGCTCCTGCCGGATGATCTCGCGCGGCAGGCGGAAGGGCGGGATGCCGTAAGCGAGCACGCCGCCCAGCTCGTGCAGCGCTTCGAGAATCGTGACTTGGTACCCTTTGCGTGCCAAGTCATAGGCGGCGATGAGCGAAGCCGGGCCGCTGCCTACCAGCGCCACCCGCAGCCCATTGGGCTTGGGCGGCGGAGGCGGAGTGACGCTGGGCATCTGCCGCAGCGAGTCTGCCACAAAGCGCTCGAGGGAGCCGATGGCTACCGGTTTTAGCTTCTTGCCGATCAGGCAAGCCTTTTCGCAATACAACTCGTATTGGCAGACCCGTCCGCAGATGCCGGGAAAAGGGGTGTGCTCGCTCAGCTTCTGATAGGCGCCGACGATGTCGTCTTCGGCTAGCCGGCCAATGAAGCTCTTGATGTCAATGTGCAGCGGGCAGGCGTCGATACAAACGGGGTCCTTGCATTGCAGGCAGCGGAGCGCCTCCACAGCGACGTGTTCGAGCGAGAATCCCAGGGAAACTTCGTTGTAGCCCTTGATCCGTTCTTCCGGGGCCAGCAGCGGGAGTTGTTGGCGCGGCGCCTTGGGGTTCTTCTTGGGCTTTGCTTGCTCAGTCGCCATGTCGAGTTCCTTTAACCAGGGTCACTAGCTTCGAGCGTGATTGTGACTGCGTATCACCGCGCCAGGAGCACGGGCCTCAGGCAAACCTCCGCCCCTCAGGAACCCCATGCCCGGCTCAGCTGGGGCCCCACAGATTCTCTTCGAGTCTATCTGTCCGTCGCAGCCCCGCCGCGGTACGTTCATCATTTTATGTCTAGACTAACAATTGCCGCAAGGTTCTTGAGGACCTGGAAACGGCACCGATACATCCTACTGTTTTAGTGCGGACCCGACCCCACACTCGCTCAGCGCGGCCGAGCCGCGGAACCTCGAGACCTTCTGCCACCAGAGGGATGCAGTCTATCTGGATAGCTGTAGAATCGGCACGATGGCCTGCTGGCTTTCGCCGGTAACCCGCGCGTCGTTCTCTTCCACGTAAACATCCACTTCACTACGGACGCCGAAATCCGCGAGGTAAATCCCCGGCTCGATCGAGAAACAAGTGCCAGGAATGATCCGGCGCTCATCGTGGGTTTCGTAGTTGTCCATGTTGGCCCCGTTGCCATGCACCTCTTCCCCGATCGAGTGCCCCGTGCGATGGACAAAAAACTCGCCGTAACCGTGGCCGGTAATCACGCCGCGGGCCACGTCGTCCACTTCGTAGCCGCGCACGAGCTGCGCCGCGCGCATGGCGTCACGGACGAACTCCACCGCCGCGTCGCGGGCCTCGCGCACCACCGCGAAGACCTGCGCGTAACGCGCGGGCACTTCATCCCCAACGAAGCCCGTCCAAGTGATGTCGAAATAGACTGCGCCCGGCTTGCGGCATTTGGCCCAGACATCCAGCAGGACAAAATCGCCCGAGCGGATAGGCGCCGAGCGCGAGGCCGCCGGCTCATAGTGCGGATTGGCCGTGTTGGCGTTCACGGCCACAATGGGCGGGTCAGAGCTCACGAGCCCATCCAGGGCAAAAAGCCGCAGGATAAGTTGCTGCACGTCGTATTCTGTGATCTGCCGGTTGTTTCGTGCGGCGTCGCCGATCTTCGCGAAGGCATCGCGGACGACGCGGTGAATAGCCTCGCCCGCCTTGAGGTGCAGCGCCAGGGCCTCGCTAGACCAGCGCGCCTCGAATTGCTGCACGAGGTCGGCGGACGAGACCACTTCAATCCCCAGACTCCGAACCAGCTCCACCGTGCCGGCATCCACCAACCCCACGTAGGGAATGTTGTTGAGCGGCGAGTATTGCATGGCGAGCATCTTTTGGCCTTGCAGGATTTCCTTTAGCCTCTCTCGCTGCTCTTTCCAGGAGGAATACTGGTACTCGGTTCCAGGCAGGTCTGCCAGGGCAGCCTTCTCCACGCGATGCACGAGCTTGATCGGCTCACCCTCCGCGGGGATCAGGTAATACCACCGCCGCGTGCACATCCCCGGCTTGAGCTTCAGCACCCGGTAAGCAATCGGATCGCGCTGATGATGGTCGTAGAAAAACCAGCCGTCAAGTTTCGCGTCACGCAGTGCCTTTTGGATCGTCGTCAGGTCCATGTTCGTCACCAATCATGCCCCCAAACCGCTGGTTGCTCCTGGGGCACCTTTCGCTTCCCCTGGCTTGAAAACCCTGTCATAAACCACCATCAGCACCGCGCCGGCGACGCCAATACCCGTCACCGCGTACCACATCTGCTGCGGCCGGTGCAAGACATCGCCGAACAGGTGGAGGAGATAGCCGCCCAGCGGTCCGGCGATGAAATAGCCGATGGCGATGGGCAGAAAAGCGTAGCCCATATAGAGGCCCTGCTGGCCGGAGGGCGCCAGCCGCGAAATGTATTCGTAATAGCGCGCCGACTGGGTGATTTCCCCGAGCGCCAGGACCACCAGCGCCGCCACCAGCCCCATCGTCGTGGGGTGGAATGCCAGAATCAGCCAGGACAGGCTGGAGATAAGCAACCCGAGCGTCATCGCGGAGAAAGGCGGGATTTTGCGGGTCAGGTAGCTGACCAGAATCTGGAAGCAGATCACCGTGAGCGCGTCAACCGCGAGGATCAGATCGACGTTGGCGTTCGGATCCACGTAGCCCCGCAAGAACAGCGGCGCGGAAATGAATTCCTGCCAGAAGACGATGTAGAAACTGGAAAAAATGAGAAGGAACAAAACGAAGCGGAAATTGCCGAGGACGACGAACATATTCTTGATGGCCGCCGCGACGCTCGCCACTTTTTGTTCGCCTGCCTGCGTCGGTTCGCGGAAGAAAAGGAGCGTAACCAAGAACATTAAGAACACGCTCAGGGCGGAAACGCGGAAGACGTTTTCCACGCCCAGTCCCAATCGCTTGCGCACGAGCCACGCCACCACGGGCCCTAGCGTGCCGCCGATATTCACCAGCGTGTAGTAAATCGAGTACCCGATGGAGCGGACGTTTTCTGCGGACGCTCGCGCCGTCGTCCCCGCCACGCACGGTTTGACCACCGCGGGCCCCAATGCCGGGATCATCAGGATGCCCAATACCAACCATTGGTCTCCCAGCGCGTGCCGTGCCGCCTGCATCCACGGAGCCGAGAGCGAACCGAGCAGGAAATAACCGACGGTCATCACCAGGTAGGCAAAGAGCAAGGCGCGGCGAAAACCGAAGCGGTCGGCCAGCGTTCCTCCCAGCACCGGCAAAAACCACACCACAAATCCGAAGATCCCCATCAACCAGCCGGTGAGTTCCTTCGAGAAGTGGAGTTGTTCGCTCAAGTAGATCGCGAGGACCGCGCTCGCCCCATAGTAGGCGAGGCGCTCGAAGAGCTCGGTGGCGTTGGCCACCCAGAATGCGGGCGTGAACCCCGTGCGAATTTCCCCGAGCCGCTGGCGGAAACTCACTGTGATCTCCTGTCAGTTGCCAGTTGTCAGTCGTCAGTTGTCAGCAATCAACTGTCACCTCTCAGGTGTTCGCCATTTTTGATTGTTGCTTTTTGCCTTTTGATTTTTGATTTCCCTTCCGGTCTGTGGTCCCGCCGGGCTGAAGCCCGTCGCTACCCAATCAGTTTCTTAAGTTGCGCGACCGTCTCTTCCGCCGAATGGCCCGTGATGCGAAGCAATTTGCGCCGGGACTTGTGTCCCGACATGATGACCACGCACGCTTGCGGCAGGCGCAGCGCCCGGGCGAAGAAGCGAACGCAGGCCTCATTCGCTTGCCCTTCTGCTGGCGGAGCATGCAATTCAAGACACAATTCACCGGATGAGTCAATCGACACCCGCTCGCGCGCGGAGCGGGGCTTGACCTTCAGCCAGAAAGAGACGTTTTCACGTTCGACGCGGAAGTCAATCATTACAGCAATCGGCTGTCAGCACTCAGCAATCAGCGGTCAGTTGTCAGTAGTCGGTTGTCGGTCGTGGTTTGTCGGTTGTTGGTTGCTCCCGTCTCTTGCCGCTGTTTTCTGCCTTATGACGCCTAACTCCTGACTCCTGTCCCCAGTCTTCGCACTTTTCATCGGGGGCCAAAGATAGCGGTGCCCACGCGCACCATGGTGGCGCCTTCCTCGATAGCCGCTTCGAAATCGTGGCTCATGCCCATGGATAGCTCGCACATCGAGACGCCGGGGAGGTGGCGCGATGCAATCGCCTGGCCGAGTTCGCGCAGCCGGCGGAAGGACGGGCGCACGTCCTCGGGATTCTCGAGATAGGGCGGAACGACCATCAAACCCCGCAACTCCAGCGTGGCGAGTTGGCTGACCTGTTCCGCCAAGCGCGCCACTTCTTCTTCGCCCGCGCCGAATTTCGTGGGCTCCTCGCCGAGGTTGACCTCGAGTAGGACCGGCAAGGGCTGCGCACCACCCGGCACGCGGTCAACCTTCTCTGCCAGCCGAAAGGAATCGATCGAATGCACCCACTGGAACAGCTCGCGCGCCGGCTTCACCTTGTTGGTTTGCAGATGTCCGATGAGGTGCCAGGTGATGTCCAACTCCGCCAGCGCCGGACGTTTTTCCTTGGCTTCCTGCACGCGATTTTCCCCGAAGTCCCGCAGACCCGCGTCATAGGCCTGCCGGATGCGTTCGGCGGACACCGTCTTCGAAACGGCGATCAACCTTACCCCTTCGACACGGCGTGCGCAGCGGGCGCAGGCCGCGGCCATCCGTTCCCGCACGCGCGCGAGGTTGTCTTTGATATCCATAAGCCATTGACGCCGGGCATCCACGCCAAGGCGGGACAGGCAGACCGGTGCTCCAGCAGTCCAGGCGAAAGTGGCATTCTATCACCGACCGGAAGGTTTGCCCGAGCCTTGTGAGGGGGGAAGGGCGAATGTTATGATGCCTCACGGATAGATATCAGAATGGACAAAGTGAGCGTGCCGACACCTTGAAATATCCTGGCCTCTTCATCACGCTGGAAGGAATCGATGGCACCGGCAAGAGCACCCAGTACCGGCTGCTGGTGAGCTATCTGAAGCAACGCGGCTACGTGGTCTGTGCCACGCGGGAGCCCGGCGGGACGCGAGCCGGCGAACACATCCGTGGGATCCTTTTGAAGTCATCCACGGGACAGATCGGCGCCATGGCTGAGTTGGCCCTGATGTATGCGGCGCGCGCTCAGCACCTCGAGGAAGTGGTGCGGCCGGCGCTGGCCCGCGGCCAGGTAGTGGTAAGCGATCGCTTCAATGACGCCTCGATGGCGTATCAAGGCTACGGGCGAAAGCTGGGCACGCAGACCGTCCGGGCGTTCGACCGGATCGTCTGCGGAACTACCCAGCCCGACCTCACCCTGGTACTCGATCTTTCTCCCCGGACGGCGCTCGAGCGGGCGCAGGGGAGAGAACGGCGGCGGAATTCACGCCGCGGGCGCTTCGAGGCGGAGAGTCTCGCGTTCCACGAACGCGTGCGGCAAGGGTATCTTGCCATCGCCCACCAGGACCCGCGGCGGGTCAAGGTGGTGAACGCAGAGGGGCCGGTGGGTAAGGTGCAGGCGGAGATTCGCGGGCTGGTGCGGGAATTCTTGGTGCGCCGTGGGCGCGGAAGAAAAGGGACTAGGGACTAGGGGCTGGGGGCTGAGGAAACCCAGGCCACGTTTTGCTCTGACTCCGAGCCGCGAAATCGGAAACTAGAAATCCACATTCCTAGTCCCTAACCCCCAGTCCCTAGCCCCTGAAGTTATGGGTTTTGATTCATTTCTCGGTAATTCGAAAGCGGTAATGGCGGTTCGTGAGATGTTGGCCGCCGACCGCGTGCCGGGAGCTTTGCTGTTTGCCGGCCTGGACGGGGTAGGGAAGAAGACGCTGGCGCTGATGCTGGCCAAGGCATTGAACTGCGCGCGACGTCCGCCGGGCGGAGATGATTTCTGCGGGGAGTGCGCGCGGTGCCGGAAAGCGGACGAGTTCCTGGCGGCCACCCGCGACGACCTTGCCCGGCGGCGCGAAAACAAGGACGCCCAGAAGCGGCTCGAGGGTTTGATCTACTTCGATATCCAGTTGATCGAGCCGATAACCCGATACATCCTGACCGAACAGGTCCGGCAGCTCCGGCAGGTGGCCTACACACGGCCGTTCGAATTTGCGCAGCGCGTGTTCGTCATCGATGACGCCCAGACGCTCCACTGGCAGGCAGTCGATCTGCTGCTCAAAGTCCTGGAAGAACCGCCGGACACGACCACGATTGTTCTGGTCTGCCCCAACGCCTACCAGTTGCGCCCGACCATCCGCTCGCGCTGCCGTTTGCTTCCCTTTTCACCTGTCGAAGCGTCCGTCATCGGTGGGGTGTTGGCTGACGGCCGCAAGCTGGCGCCGGGCCAGGGCGAACTGGGGGTGCGGGTGGCCGCCGGGAGCGTTGCCAAGGCCCGGCAGTTTGACTATGACGATTTCGTGCGGCGACGTCGGCCCTGGGTTGACTTCCTGGATGGGATTGCCGGCCCGGCCACGCGGTCGGCGGCAGCCACCGACTGGCCGCTCGTATTCGACGCCACCAAGGCCCTGGCCGAGAATCGCGACGACTTCGCCGAGACTCTCGAAATGGGTTACTCCCTGTTGCGGGACCTCTTGCAGAGCTTGGAGAAGGGTCCCGAGGCCCCGGTGATGCACGTGGACCTGCGCCCGCGCCTCGCCAGGTGGGCCCAAAATCTGGGGTTCGAAGGCCTCGAGAAGCTCAAGTCCGGCCTGGATCAGGCCTATCGCCTGCAAACGCGCAACGTAAATCCACAGTTCGGCTTCGACGTGCTGGCGATCGACCTCGTGGCTGAAGCTGAGTGAACCATTTCCTCCCCCCCGCCTCCTACTCACACACCTCAGTCTCACAGGGGGATACGATGTACCTGTACAGTTCCAACCCCCGAGCGGATTTGCCCCGGGTGTGGTGGAAGTGCTATATTATTTTGTTAGTTGCTGCGATGTTCTTCGGACATATAGGCGTTTCCTGCCGGTGCCCGATCGTTTCAGACGCAAAAGCCTTTGGGGGTAAATCATGAAGATTCTGGTCTTGAACTGCGGCAGTTCCTCCATCAAGTTCCAACTGATCGAAACCGACGTGCACATGATTGAAGATGACACCGATCGCTGCCTGGCGAAGGGCACGGTGGAGCGCATCGGAACCGACGAGGCCACTATTTCTCTTCAGGTGCCACCCAACCCCGTGCAGAAGCGTACGGAGGAGATTCTCGAATTCCAGACCGCTCTGACCCGGGTGATTCGCTCTCTGAAAGAGGGCAAAGTTGTGGGGGATATCTCCCAGATCCAGGCGGTGGGGCACCGCATGGTGCATGGCGGGGAGCGGTTCGCTTCTTCCGTGATTATTGATGAAGAGGTGGCCCATGAAATTCGTGCCTGCGTGGAACTGGCGCCGCTGCACAACCCGCACAATCTCCGGGGCTACGAGGTGGCTCGGAAGGTCCTGCCTCAGGTCCCCCAGGTGGCGGTGTTTGATACGGCCTTCCACCAGTCCATGCCCCCCAAAGCCTATATCTACGGGCTCCCCTACACGTACTATCGCCGCTATAAGATCCGGCGTTATGGGTTTCACGGAACTTCGCACCGTTACGTCGCCTATCGGTACCGGCAGATCTTTCAGAAGGACAAAGAAGAGGTTAATCTGATCACGGCCCACCTGGGAAACGGATGCTCGATTACCGCCATCGAGAAAGGGAGGTCGGTGGATACCTCGATGGGGTTCACGCCGCTCGAGGGCTTGGTGATGGGAAGCCGCTGCGGTGACGTAGATCCTGCCATCCTTCTTTATCTCATGTCGAAGGACGAGCTGACGCTGCACGATATGTCGACGCTGCTCAACAAGTTCAGTGGCCTTTATGGGATTTCCGGCACATCGAACGATAAACGCGATTTGATTGCGGCTGCCGCCGAAGGCGACAAGCAGGCCCAACTTGCCATCGACGTCTTCTGCTACCGCCTCAAGAAGTACATCGGAGCTTACACGGCAACTCTGGGTCACGTGGACGGCCTCATTTTCACGGGGGGAATCGGCGAAAATGCGGTGCTGGTTCGGGAGAAGACCTGTGAAGGCTTGGCTGAGATAGGAATTGAAATTGACCCAGCGCGCAATCAGGAGGTCATTGGCAAGGAAGGCGCAATCTCCACGGATGCCAGCCGCGTCCGCGTGATGGTGATTCCGACGAATGAAGAGCTGTTGATCGCGCGTGATACCTTCCGGGCCGTCCGCGGCCTCCCGTTGCCGTACTGAGGCGGGCGGCGCCGGCCGGTCCGTCGCCGTTTTGTGGGCGGGCCCAGATTCGCGTCCTCTGCGAGTCCGCGATTCCCCGAAGTCCGTAGCGCCGCCCCGTGTTTAAAGGTCTGCGATTATTGGAATCGAAGGGCCGCGGATTACATGGAGCGGAATCCGCGCCATGCGGTTTACGCATCTCGGCACGTAGAACTGCCTCTTGTGCACCAAAAGTTCGAACCTACTGACATCTACAGTTGACCTTGAGGAGGCGCCCAGCTAGACTTCGGCTGGCGAAGTTGGCGAATCTTGGACCGAAGGAGGAGAAAATGAAGGAGCGGAATAACTCAGGCGTAAGCCGCGTCAATCGACGTGAGTTCATCAAGAGCGCGGGGGTCGGGATGGTGGCTAGCCAAGTCGCCGCGGCTCAGAAGGGAAAGGCTACGGCCCCGGCTGCGGCAACTTCTGCGCGTTTCCTGCCGCGCCATGGCTTAACCCAGATTTCTCCTAATCTTTACCTGCTGCGTGACACCTGCAACGTTTATGTCTTGAAGGACAAGGACCGAGCTCTACTCATCGATTTCGGTTCCGGCCATGTGCTCACGCAGTTAGGGCAGATGGGGGTGACGCGAGTGGATGCCATCCTGCACACCCACCACCATCGCGACCAGTGCCAAGGGGACGCGCGGGCAGTGGCGCGGGGCATCCCGATTCACGTCCCGGCCCACGAACGGCACCTGTTTGAGGACGCCGAGAACTTCTGGCGCAATCGACGGGTTAATCACCTGTATGCCGTGCGAAACGATTTCCTTACGGTGACGCGGGATCTGCCGGTGGCGGGCGCGCTGCGCGATTACGAGGAGTTCCGCTGGGGGCCGTATGCGTTTCTGATCTATCCAACCCCTGGGCACACGGTGGGATCGATCAGCCTGGTGGGTCCCGTGGACGGCAAGAAAGTGGCCTTTACGGGGGACCTGATCCATTCGCCGGGCAAAGTGATAACCCTCTACGATCTCCAGTATCAGTACGCGACCTCCGATGGTGTCGACTGCGCGATTTGGTCGCTCACCAAAATCCCCGAATTAGGAGTCGAACTAGTTTGTCCCTCGCACGGCGAGCCCATGAACAACCCCGCAGAGGGATTAAAGGATCTCGTCGGGAAGCTCAAGGGTTGGTACCAGTCTTATCGCTTTGGGGGCCAAGGGGGGGGGCTGACGGTCGAGAACAAGTCCCATGCTGTCTCGCCGCACCTGATTTGCGCTCCCCAGGCGACCTCCACCTTCTATGCCATCATCAGCGACAGCGGCAAGGCCTTGTTCGTGGACTATGGTGCTGCCAGCGGCAACTTCATTAATGCTTTTACGAATGCGGTGTCCGTGCAAGATCGTATCCGCTTTGTCGAGCATACCATTCCCGAACTACGCGCTCGTTACGGGCTGAAATCTATCGACGTCGTAATACCCAGCCATATGCACGATGATCACATCAATGGCTTTTCGCATCTGACGCGGCGTTTTGGGACCAAGGTGTGGTGTTACGAGAATATGGTTGACGTCCTCCAGAACCCGCGCGGCTACAACCTGGGATGCATCCTCCCTGAGCCCATTAAGGTTGACCGTTCGTTCCGGCACGGCGAGACGTTCAAATGGGAGGAGTTTGAATTCACCATCCATCACTCTCCCGGCCATACGGAGTACCAGATGGCGATGTTCGTGAACTTGGATGGCAAGCGCGTAGCTTTTACCGGGGACAATTTCTTCCCGTTCGGCCCTCCCGGGCCCGGACATTTGCTTCATAATGTAATCTTTCGTAATTGGGTGGAGAATGACAGTCACTTGAAGTCCATCCGTACGATTATGGAGCACGAGCCCACCCTGGTGGCGCCCGGCCATGGCGGGCCCTACGTGGCCGGCAAAGAGGATTGGGAGGATCTTGAGCGGCGCCTGGAGAAGCAGCAGCAATACTTCAGCGCGGTGATTGCCGATCCCGACTCCAATTTTGGGCTGAATCCCAGTTGGATCCGCCTCTATCCTTATCAGCTTCTCGCCAAAGTGGGAACCAGCTCCACCCTGGAACTGCGTGTCCGTAATTACCGTGCCAAACCTATGCAGCTTGAGGTGGAGTTGGAGCTTCCCGTCGGCTGGAAGGCCTCGCCGGAAACGCTGAGCCTCACCGTGCCTCCCAACCAGGATGGAGTGGGAAGCTTCACGCTGAGCATTCCGAAGAACTGGAACCGGGCCAAGCCGCGCGTGGCGGTGGCCGCGGACGTGGTTGCGGATGGAGAGTACCTGGGAGAGATCGCCGAAGGGGTGGTGGATCTGCAATTCGAGGCATGAGCGCATGATCGCGGTGCTGGCGTGGGCGTTCGCGCTATGATCGGGGCCAGTAGCTCGGCCTCACTCCCAGTTGAAATGAGGACCGCACATCGGTCGCGGTGAACCGGGAAGCGGAACTTCGCGGGCGCCAGGTTCTCCGGCGCAACTTGCCTGCACTGAAAGCAAGCGCGCGGTCACGATACTCAGGCAGGGGCGGGGGAACCTATCATGGTAACTCCTGACGAATCTATGAGGTCAACTTGCAGGCTGATGTTTATGCAAGATCTTCTGCCCGGTTTACTCCTGAGTCTGGTGCTTATGCCGGCCCGCCTAGCGGCCCAGACGCCGCAGCTAATCCCCCAGCCGCGTGAAGTCAAGGCCAAGGCTGAGGGATTCCGCGTCAGCCCTGACCTTCAGATTATCCTGCTCTCTCCTACCCCCGACGAAGACCGCCCTGCTGCGGAGAGCTTGCAAGAGGAGCTACGAAACGTCACGGGGCAGACGTATCCGATTGCTCTGAAGGGGGTCTCGGCAGGTAAGACAGCCATCTTCCTCGGCCGCCTCGACCAAGCCTCCATGCAGGCAATGCTCGAGGCTCGGGGAATCAACTTCGACGGGATCGGCGCGCAAGGTTATGTGCTCGATGTTGGCCCAGACCGGGTCTTTGTCGCGGGGAAAGACAGCGACGGGCTTTTCTATGGCGTACAAACCCTTTGCCAGCTTGTAGTTGACAGCGGCCCGAACACCACGATCCTCGGTGCGCGCGTGCGGGATTGGCCGGCGTTGCTCTATCGCGGCACCCAGGTTGACCTGAGCCGAGGCCCTGTGGCCAAGCTGGGCTACCTTAAGCGGATCGTGCGCACCATCGCTGAATTCAAGCTCAACCAGCTCTATATGTACATGGAGGATTCCTTCCGGCTGGATGGACAGCCGCTCTTTGGCGTGCTGAGTGATACGCTTACCCGCGAGGATTGGAAGGAACTGATTGCCTATGCCGTACGGTATCACGTGGACATCGTCCCAGCCCAGAACTCTTGTGGGCATCTGCACAAACTCCTTCGTTTTGAACAATATAGCGGTCTAGCCGAGCGTCCGCACGGCCAAGTACTTGCGCCGGACGAGGCAAGTTATACCTTCCTTCGCGAACTCTATGGACAAATGGTCACTGTTTTTCCCTCTTCCTTCTACCACGTCGGTTGTGACGAGACCTGGGAATTGGGGCGGGGAAGGACGGCGGCGCGCGTGCAGCAGGAAAGTCTGGGCAAGGTCTATGTCGAGAATCTGAAGCGGGTAGCCGACATCCTCAAGCCTTACAACAAACAAGTCATTTTCTGGGGAGATATCACATTTGAACATCCCGAAGTCATCAAAGAACTGCCCAAGGACCTGATTGTTGCCAGTTGGGAGTACTTCCCCCGGCCCAGCTATGAAAAGTGGATCAAGCCATATGTCGAAGCGGGCCTCAAAGTCATCGTATGTCCTTGGATTGCCAGCACTTACCAGATGA
>Ga0315280_10003612_pt1 | contig 23606 bp, 23 predicted proteins | sample YL17G06_40_MG_FD_203697 | JGI IMG/M metagenome (GOLD analysis project Ga0315280, IMG submission 203697) | Sediment microbial communities from Yellowstone Lake, YNP, Wyoming, USA - YL17G06_40 | ecosystem: Environmental > Aquatic > Freshwater > Lake > Sediment | place: USA: Wyoming | collected... | reverse complement strand
GAAGTTAACCTTCTTCTCGTCCGGAATCAGTTCAGCGGCTAGCTGAAGTTTGCGCATGCGTTTCTGCATCATCTTGACCCGATTCTCTGAATTCTCAGTAATGTGGCCAAGTTCGTCGTGCTCGTCGCCCGTGGTGTGAAAAATGCCGCCACGTGTCCCCGGTATAGCTCGCGGTGAGACACCGAGCGGGGTGAATTCGTACCGCTTGTAAATTCCCTTCCCAGCTAGATCCGATTCACTCAAAATCTGGCCGCGATCTATTTGCAGGCTAGTGGTGTCGAAGATTGGGACGGTGCGGTAGCTGGACGCTAGGAACTTGTCAGCTATTAGTATGACGGGCATTTGGAATCTCTCAGCGTAGTTGAACGCGTCGAATGTATCGTGGAAGCACTCGACGATATCCCCGGGTGCGATCGCCATTCTGGGAAATTCCCCGTGACCGGCGTGTAGAACGAACTGGAGGTCACCCTGCTCTGTCCTCGTGGGGAGCCCTGTTGAGGGGCCAGTCCGTTGGTAAAGGATAATGACTGGGCCGGGTGCCTCGGTGTGTCCAGCCCAACCTAACCCTTCAGCCATCAAGGAGAAGCCTGGACCTGAGGTGGAGGTTGCTGAACGAACGCCAGCGTGGGCGGCACCAGTTGCCATGAGGATGGCCGAGATTTCGTCTTCAGTTTGGACAACTACGATGTTGTAGTCCTTTTGATGGTTTTCCAGGTATTCACTTTCGTCTGTTGCGGGCGTGATTGGATAGTATGTTTGAAACGCGCATCCTGCCTTGAACTTGGCAATTCCGACTGCTTGGACTCCTCTAATGACCATTCGTTTCTCTTTTGACGGGACAGGGTGAAGCTTGTACGCAAACCCATCCTGAAAATTCTTCTTCACATAATCATAACCATGGCGAGCGGCCTTAACATTGAGTTCTCCGAGCGCAGCCTTTCTCGCAGTGAAACCTTCCTTTATCGCCTCGGCTACGATGTCGAAGCTGTAGTCGATCAGGGCCGTTGACGCGCCGAAGGCCACGGTATTAGTCATGACTTGGTATTTGCTCAGTTCGTGCTCGTGGCCTGTTTCCTTTAGTGCGCCGATGAGGACATCCATGTATGGGATCGGGTAGAGGTTGGCGTCTGGTCGGCCTATATCCTCGGGTTTCAGTTTCAAGGCGGCATCATAGATTATGCCACCGCCGGGGCTTACCTCGTTTCTGTGGCCGCTGTGCGTGGGGTACTCCTTGTGCAAGTCTCCGAACAATGTTTCCTTGTCTAGGGCCACCAGGAGGTCGATCCAATCAACGTGCGAGTGAACTTCTTTGTCCGAAGCGCGTACCCGGTAGTAGCTATGCTCGCCCTTGATGTTTGAGTGGTATTCGATATTTGCAAAGACATTCAGTCCTCCGCGAGCGCAAGCTTTGGCAAAGGTTTCGGCAACTGAATTGATTCCGCTTCCTTGCGGGCCTCCTATAACCCAAGTTAGATTGTTTTCTTCAGGCAGTTTCCATACCTTCCGGCAGTTTTGCTTCGGTTTCCGCGCTATTAGGTTTGCGAGCCCTAAAACTTCTGCCTCTAAGCCTTCTGCGACTGTTTTTCGTTTGAATCGAATACGACATACAAGGGCGTATTGGATGCTTGCTATTCTTCACCTATGCTCTGCAGACATACTTCACGACGTGAGCGAGGTCCGTCAAGTTCAACCAAGAATATGTTTTGCCATGTCCCGCGCACTATTCTATGGTTGACGATGGGGAAAGTTTTAGAATGCCCTAGAAACGCAGCGGCCAGGTGAGCGTCTGCGTTGTCATCTATGGCGTTATGGGCGTAGTGCGACGTCTTCGGGAAATGGCCCTCGATCTTTTCGAGGATGTCCTTCATCAAGCCGTTTTCGTGTTCGTTCACGATTATGGCGGCAGTCGCGTGCGGGGCGCTTATGACGCAAACTCCATTCTTCACCCGTCCGCCGTTGACGAAACTCAATACCTCGGGCGTAATATCAATGAGCTGTCTTCTTTGCGAAGAACTCAGGGTCAATAGCCTGCTAGAAACGACCGTTGATTGCACCCCTGTTTCGAGGTGCAAATAAAAGAAGAGGAGATTGAAAAAGGGGAGGGAACGGGCGGCCAGGGCTTACATACGAGCTTCGTGGGCAGGTATTGGAGGTAGCTCCGGGAAGCGCTCTTTAATCTTCTGTTCAGCCACGATATTCGCTTCTTGAAGGATCCTTTGAGATTCTTCGCTTGAGGATGAAAGGTCGAAGGTGGTTTCGGTTGTTTCACCGACCTCCACGGCTAGTCCCTCCAGCGTCTCGTTTACTTCGGAGAGCTCCAGAGAAACCTCGGGCATGACGTCTTCAAGCTGTGACTTGAGCGCCTTCACTACGTTGGCGACTGGAAGCATTGTATAGGCAACTTGGCCAAACTCCTTCACGGTATCCAACCTTAAGGTAACCTGCTCGAGTGCCAGTTCACTGTGTAGAACAACCTTCGCCATCTTTCTGAGTTCGGCACACTCGTTAGCGTACATAGATGCAAGCTCATTATTCTTGCCCTGGATGGCTAAGACGCACTTTCCGTAGAGCGCTTGGTCGCGTTGCTGCAAGTGATATGACGTTCTCTCGAGTTTTCGTTGTTGCACCTTGAGTTTAAGGAGGCACTCGCTGATTCGTTGTTTCATCGGTGTTGGACGCACTGCTTCTTTGAGTCGCTTAGTCCACGGAGTTCTTTCTTTAAACATTCAATCTATCCCCCCTTTGCGAGTGATCCATTCCTGCGGTCTTGGTTTTGTGTGCTTTCATGTTCGCTGGCTAGAATTTTCAAGAAGTTGCCAAGCCTACCTTCGTCGAAGGTTCGTATGATTGAACCTGTGTATTCTATCTTGATGTTTAGAGATCTGAGTTTTGACATCAGCTTCTCGATTTCTGATTTGTTCTTCCCCACAAGGAACACGAGCCCTTCGGGTTCTCCAAGAGAGCTCACTACTTTGACTGTCTGTGGGATTGCCGTGATCTTTTCGATGATGTCGTCCTTTTCGGCGTCGCTTGGGAAGCTGGCGCCTACAAGAATCTGTTCGGCCACTCCTAGCTTCTCTAGGTCCAGCTCGGCGGTGTAGTCCTTGATTATTCCGGTCTTCTCGAGCTTGTTTACTCTGTAGGCCACGACGTTTGGGTGAAGGCTTAGTTTGCGGCCGATCTCTGCAAAGGAGTACTTGGCGTTCATGACAAGTTCCGCCAGGATCTTGTAATCTATTGCATCTATCATTTCATCACATCCTCAAAGTGCTTTGTAGGTTTCAAACCACTTATCGTAAAGGCTCAACATTTGGGGTGAGACGCTGGGTTTTCGTTTTTTGATGACCTCTCTGAAATCATCCATCGTGATGGGGCGTGCCTGACCTTGGCTCTTCGGTGTGTTTGCTTCGAAGAATTCACGCACTACTCTTGTTTGGGCACCTTGGAATATGTCACGGAAGTCGCTCCCGGAATAGCCCTCTGTCTTCTGAACTAGGGTTTCCGGGTCCACATCGTTCGCTATCTTTAGGTTTCTTGCATAGATGTTGAACATTTCCCGTCTGGCTTCGGCGCCCGGAAGTGGGACGTAGATTCGCTTTTGGAAGCGGCGTATGAACGGTTCGTCAAGCGCCCAAGGTTTGTTCGTCGCACCGATTACGTATACATGACTTGGGTGGTTCTTGTCTAGGATACTGTCCATCTCTTTGAGGAATTGGTTGCGGGTCCTAACCTCCCCGCCTACCTCGTCTCCCCGGATTCCGACGAGGGAATCCACTTCGTCTATGAAGATGATAACCGAATGACCGCCCTGCGCCGCTTGGTGTGCCGAACGAAATAGTTCAGCAACGTTCTTCTCTGATTCCCCGAGCCATTTCGACATTATAGATGCGGCATCGATGCTGTAGAACACTGCATCAATTTCAGTTGCTATAGCGGCGGCGAGAAGTGTCTTTCCGCAACCGGACGGGCCAAAGAAGAGTATCCCCCTAGGCCAACCTAACGGGAAAAGATCAGGGCGTTTCACCGGGAAAACGATCGATTCTTCAATCGCTTTCTTTGCGTCGTGCAGGTTAGCGATCTCATCCCATTTGATATTCGGCTTTTCAGTCAGAACCAGTTGCTCAAGTCTGGCGAGGTGCTTTAGTCCTGGACGGTCAGTTTCGTCGATATGGCCATTCTCATCCTTCAGTTCCCTTATCCTGCGCTTGCAGTTGTCAACTTGTTGCATGTACAGTCTAGTCTGCGGCGCTTCAGGATAGAGGGCACACAGTTTGAGCAGAATTTCCACGGTGCGCTCGTACCTCGATATGGCGTTGGACCTCGCGCCTTGCTTATCGAACTGTACGGCTTCGTTAGCGAATCTGGCGGCCATCTGTTCAAGTTCCTCAGAAGCCGAAAGTTGCATGAAGAGTCACCACCCGCGCCGATCACAACTACTCGATTACAACCTTTCCGGTATCACGGAGCCGTTGAAGGGCAGTCTTTACTTTTTCAGGGGAGGCACCGAGGTCCTGTGCGCAGGATTGGATACTTAGTTCGCGGTCGTGCTTTTTCGCATACTCGTAGACCTGCTCTTCGATGGCGTCTTCCATGTTCGGGATTGAACTTGCAGGTTCCGGAATCGTCTCGACCTTATTTGAAGCCTGGGCTTCGATTGAGGGTAAGTCTGGGAAATGGTCACGCAGTTTCTGCTCAGCTATTACTCCGGTTTCCTCCAGAACCTTTCTTGCCTCCTCGTCAGTGGTTTCTATGGGGAGGTTCGTTGTTGTGACTTCGCCCGCCTCGTAGGTCAGGTCGCCGAGCATATTGTTCACTTCCTCCAGCTCAGTGGCGACCTGCGGAACGATTCCCGCGATCTTCGACTTCGTCTCTTTCACTATGCTCATGACAGGGGCCATCTGCATCATGATGCTCCCGAATTCCTCGACGGTTTCGAGCCTGAGAATTACTTTCTCGAGCGCGAGTTGACTGCCCAGAACTACTTTGGCGATTTTTCTTATCTCGGCGCATTCGTTCGCGTAGATCTTAGCGTGCCCAGGATCGTTCGATAGCTGAGCGCCGACGCAGCGCTGGAATAGTTCGGTGTCACGTTGGTGGAGGCGCATATACATGTGTTCGAGTTTTTCAAGTTGAGCATGAAGCCTGAAAGATGCGTGCTCAATGCGCTCTTTCAAGGGAACAGGGTGAATTCGGTCCTCGAATTTCCTAAAGATGGAGAAGGCAACCACATCCAATTCGGGCTTAGGTTGATTCTCTCATCTTGATTACGACTACATCTGGGATGTTTGTCGGGGCCGAAGATGGTGTCGTTGTCTTCGCCGTCTCCAAGGCGTCAATGTCTTGAAGGGACTGCCGCGTATTGTCAAGGTCCTTCCTTTCCTTTCGAGCGATTTCAAGGCCAGCTCGTATGGATTCGGTTACTGCGTGGTACGTCTGTTCATCGATCTCAGCCGCTGTGTAGAGCATTTTGTTGTTTGTCAGAGCCGTCTGCAAATCTCTGATTTGCTGTTCGAGTTTTGCTTCAACTTCCTTCAGTGTGTCGACCAGTCTTTCGCGTTTACCGATGATCTCCTTGTTGATGTCCTCGTAACTGTTCCGTAGCTGGTTGTACTCGATTTGGTCGATATCCCCGTCTTTGAGCAGTAGATCAAGTGCTTGCCTTCTACGTTTGATGATGTCGTGCTCTCTCTTCAAATCCTCGGCCTCAACACGCCACGCTTGGAGGAGAATAGGATGTCCGTCAGTAATCCTGATCGAATTAATTGGGTGCTCTGTAACCTCACCCGTGCCTAGCGCTACTTGAATTGCTTGCACTTCGTCTTTGATGTCGGCCGTCAGACCTACAAGTTTCCCGGCGGGGCGTCCCATCGCATCCTCAATTATCTGTCCAAGATACTTTCCAATCTCTTCTACAGTGAGCGTCAACTTAGAGAACTCTCCTAGTGAGAAATGCCTGTCTCGCCAGCTTTTTGTGGCGAGGTGAGCCCGTTCGCAGGTAGCTCCGGGAATCTTTCCTTCATATGCTGCTCAGCAATGGCGTTTGCTTCGCCGAGGATCCTTTGCGCTTCGGCGCCGGAGGTGCTCACGTCATAGGATGTTCCCGTGACCTCCCCCGCCTCGTCAACAACGCTGCTCAGTACTTCCCCGATCTCGCCGAGCTCGAAGCCAACCTCCGGCATAACGCCTGCAATTTGGTTCTTGATTGAATGGACCACGCTCGCTACTGGTGCCATCATTCTTGCTATGTCGCCGAATTCCTCGATCGTTTCGAGGCGGAGTGATACTTGTTCAAGGGCCAGTTGGCATTGCAGGGTGACCTTGGCCATCTTTCGCACTTCTGCGCACTCGTTCGCGTACATCATGGCTCTTGCCGTATCATGTCCCATCTGAGAATTGACACATTTGGCGAAAATGTCCTTGTCGTGTTGCTGCATGCGCATAGCAGCTGCTTCTAGCTTATTCTGCTGAATCTTCAGCCTGTAGAGGGCCGAAGTAATCTGTTCCTTCACGGGTGGCCTGTGGTGGAATCTGGCGCCTACCCTAGAGATTACAGGTTCCTTTGCGTCTCTGTCCCAATCTTTGAGGAATCCATGATTCAATATCCCTATCTCCAATTTGTGCTTGCAACAATTCTCGGTGTTTGTTCTGCGTACAAGAACGAATACTATTCAAATTTCATGAAAGAAAACTGTCAAGAATCAGCGAGTCACTGAAACCGGTTTCTCATAATCGTCGTTGCGGAACCAGTGGTACGCCCCATTCTGATTTGACGCAGAATAGAGACCGCCGCAAATCTGGTCAGAACTACTCTGAGCTAACATAATCTTCGTTGATTCCACAAACCACCCCTAGGAATCAACAGATAATTCCACATGACGTCTTCCAAGCCCAATTCATATGCTAAAGGCTAAGAAAACTGGGGATTTTCGCACTCGGGTGAATTCCGCTGTGTGCCCATCCATGTCATCCCGTCTTCTGCAGTTTGATCTCCATGGTGGATACGTTTCTTGTATCGCCCCCCTCCCCTAGCACCTGAGTTCCAATGCTGATTTCCTTGATTGCTAGTTTGCCGGCGAAGAATCTTCGTCGTACAACCTCGACTACGTCCACTGCTGTGCTGATTGCTCGCCCTCTGGCCTTGACGGTTAGTGTTTGAGCGCCGGACTGGAAGTGCATCATTACAGCCGTCGCGTACGCCATGATAGGTTTCTTTCCGATCAAAATGGTGTCTGGTGGAATAGGTTCCCGAGCCCGCGGTTGTGGTTTCGACGGGGATGGAGCTGCCTTCTCCTCTTGTGCCAAGCCTCTGTCACCTCCTAGTCGAACAATGTCCTTTGACGCAGTGCAGCTTCTCGGAATGCTTGCGTGAACCAGCCTTAGCTTCAAGATGCGTATTTGTCAATTTCGGTTAGAACATCTGTGAGGCGCAACTGGCACAGCTTCATGAAGGCACAGCTTTGAACGGGAACATCATGTAGAAGCTGACCAGGACGACGCCGAGATAGAAGAGCACTACCAACTTTGGTGGGTTCTGATCCGCTATCATGTGAGCTACTGCCGCGCAAACCGCAGGCACTGTAGCCAAGAAGTAGAACAGGTAGGTAACCCTTTGTCCAAAGATGACGGCAGGGTAGTAGGGTAGGTACGTGACGGCGAACCAGACCAATGCGAGCAAAGTGAGGTCACTCTTCTTCTGGTGGTAACTGTATGCCGCGTAGAGCATCGCGGGTATTGTGAGGTACAGGATGGCGGGGTTCATGGCACCCCAGAAGGCTATGGAGTCATACTTGCTCGTGACGCTACCCGAACTGACTTGAACGCTCACGACTAAGTATGGAATCTGGATCTGATTAAGGAGCCACTGCCACGGGCAACTAATGATCCCATTCGGGCACGCTGAGACCAGGGCGGTGGAATAATTGAGTATGAATTGGATGTGGGCGAGGGGGTTGGAGTAACCAACCCACAAACGGTCGAGCACTGTGAGTATCAAGAGGAACGACACGACATAGGCTACGGCATATTTCTCAAACCACGAAAAGAGTTCGTTCCAAGTCTTCCCTTTCCAATGATCTGTGGCGAACTTTATTGCGTGAACGACTGCAATTACGAAGAATCCTGCCACACCAGTAATTTTGGTCAGAGCGCTTAGCGACATTCCTATGGCGCTCAGGTATGTATGGCCGGAGAAATACCAGTAGAACCCTAGCAACATGAAGGTTAGGGCGAAGATGTCCAGTGTGGCAATCCTGCTGTGGACGAAGATCAGATTATCGAATGAAAAGAGGATAGTAGCGACAAGCGGGACCATTTTGTAGGTCGCAATTCTCTTCATGAGTAGGTAGAAAACTAAGACGCCGACCGAACCGAAGATTACGCTCGGAATACGCCAACCGTATCCGTTGTTGCCCAGGACCTGTATTGACAGGGCTATGAGTAGTTTTGCCAACGGAGGGTGCTCGTGATTCGGATCCAACCCTGGCTGGGCATTCACGTACGGCGGTTGACCATTACCCCCCAAACTTTGAGGAATGCCGAGAATGACTCGGGCAACGTTCACGTAATACCATTCGTCGAAAATCAGCGAACCGGTTGGCTTGTCCAGCCAAATCATACGCAGTACGATGTCCACAACGAAAAGTACTATGAATAATTTGTCGTAAAGGCTCTTCAGATCCAAGTCGAGTCTGAAGTAGTTTCTCGTTTCCTTCCAACCTATTTTCGGGAGGACCCTGCTGAACAACTGCTTACATCCTTTCGCTTACGCTTATGCCAAGTAACCCCACTGAATTTCGGAGGACGATCTGAATGGCCCTAACTAACAATGCTCTCGCGTTCTTAACATACTCGTCGGAGTGAATAACGTCCACTTTCTCGTAGTACTCGTGGAACTTTTCGGCAATAGCGTTCGCGTAGTTTGCTAATTCCTCTGGCTTCAGCTGGTCTGCTGCTTCGCAGAAGACCTCCGGCATTTGCCCGATTTTGAATATCAGAAGCCGTTCCAGAGGATGCGTGAGAAGAGAACAATCTGCCTGCTTGGGTACCTCTCCGAGTTTCCGGAGGATGCTCCCCGCCCTCGTGTAGGCGTAGTTTATGAAGGGAGCACTGTTCCGCTCCAGGCTCAGGACTCGGTCCCATGTGAAGGTCAGGTTCTTCGTGCTGCTCACACTGAGGATTGCGAACTTGACGGCCCCCAGCGCAATGTTTCGAATTATCGTGCCAGATTGGGCTGTACCAAGCGCTTCTTTTCTTTGGGCCATAGTCTGGTCGACTCGCGCCTTAGCTTGCTCAATAACATCGTCTAACGCGACGTATCGAGCCCTGCGCTTCGACATTTTAACTCCTGGCAGCTCGACGAGGCCGTAAGCGTAGTGAATTAGGTTACGGGCCGTTTCCTTTTCACCCAGCGCGTACAATGCCAAACGAATTTGGAGCTGAGGCAGAGTCTGCTCTGTGGCAATTACGTTGATTACTCTGTCGGAATCTGCGAACTTAGCTAATGTATATGCGATGTCGCGCGTTGGATAAAGCGTGGTGCCATCACTGCGGACCAAGGTTAGGGATGGGACCTCATACGTTTGCGAGAGATCGAATTCATCCCGCAGGGAGTAGGCCTCAACTATTGCATTGATATCCAAGGCGAGGGAGGCCCCCTCTTTCTTCGTGAAGGGCAGTTTCCTCAATCTTGCAATGACCTTCTCGACCAGCCCATCCCAAACAAGCTGACTTTCCCAATCCAAAGTATCAAACGTGATGTCCATATCGGCGAGAGAGGACCTTATTCCCTCCAGGCAAAGGTCCGCCACTTTTCGAACCAATGTTACAATTTCCTTGTCGTTTTGCTCATACCTGAGCCCCATCTCCTGTATTGCCCCTTCAGGGTCCTGTTCAGCCTGAACCGCTTTCATCACCTTCGCGAGAAGTTCCTTGTCCGTCCCCTCGAGTTCTGCAGCAATGCCAACCCAGTCATCTAGGTTGCGTTGGAGCTCCAATCTTTCCTCAGATCGATCCCCATCAGCACCGACCAGTTTCATCTTCTTCTTCGTTGTTTCTATCTCTACTGCGCAGTTCGTGCAGGCGTAGAGGCGGCCGAACCAATGATCGACCTTGCCTTGAGGTTTCGGTTCATTCAACAGTTTGTATCCATATACGAGTATGGAAACTTGCCTTCCGACATCGTCAACGTAAAATCTCCTATTAATTGAGTGCCCTCTTGCCCGCAGCAGGCGAGCCAAGGCATCTCCGAGTATTGCGTTGCGTGCATGGCCCATTGTGAGAGGGCCACTCGGGTTGGCACTCGTGTGCTCAACTGAGACCCTCATAGGTTGGTGTACCTTCTCAATGCCGTAAGCTTCGTCCTCTCGAAGTGCAGCTTCCAATATTAGACGGCCAGCTAGTTTGTAGTCAAGTTTGAAATTGATGTATCCCGCTACACTCTCCACACCTGCGATCAGCCCTTGTTCCTTTATCTTGAAGGCATTGCGAATGGTCTGCGCAACATGTTGGGGCGAGAGTTGTTTCTGCCGCGCGATCTCATGCGGAATCGAAGAAGTGAGTTCGCCAAATTCGAGAGTTGGAGGAACTGTAAGACGCGGGATCTTAGCGGCCCATTCATGGAAAGTCGTCTCCAGCGCTGCTTCCAGTGCAGCTACACATTCCTCCTTGAACTCCTGGAGAACGTTCACCAAGGCAACCAATATTCCAGTTTGATTGGTAGTTCAATCGAATGTCGTAAGATGATGCGCTTCTTAAAACTGGTTCGCTGATGATCGGTGATAATCGGCGGCCAAGCCAGCATGCTTCTGCTCTCAACCGGTCGCGTGTTAGGCGTCGACGCGCTGTTCCACAAGAGGTTCCCGCGAATTCCACTCTGGTAGACGGGTTAACCTCTACTCTCCTTTTTTCTCGTCCCTTCTGATAGGTAATTCGTATCCGCTGTGCGGCGTCCACGCTTATACATGAAGGACGCTTTTCTTTCTCTGGGGCGGGTAGCCTAGCCAGGATAGGGCACAGGCCTCCGGAGCCTGAGGTCGGGGGTTCGAATCCCTCCCCGCCCGCCATTGACATTGATAATTCTCGTTTGCAAGAAACAACACTTAACTATCTTTTCTCCTCGTTGCGAAGGGATGCGTTTTGGCGCGAACTGTCGCCTTGATTAGGGGAGACGGAACTGGGCCTGAACTGATCGACGCCACCTTGAAGGTTCTGAAGGCCGTTGGCACTTCGGTTGTTTTTGCCCCGTGTGACGCGGGGTTTGAGTGGTGGCAGGCCCATGGCGGGAGTACGCTAGTCCCCGATGAGGCCTGGAAGATCATTGAATCTTCAGACGCTTGCCTGAAGGGCCCGACGACAACCCCTGCGGGCCCGAATACCCCGCGCAGTGTGGCGGTAAGTATTCGTCAGCGAATGAATCTTTATGCGAACATTCGTCCCGTGAAAACGTTCGAAGGGACAAAGCGGCCGCTTGGCGACGTGGAATTAGTCTGCGTTCGAGAGGCCACTGAAGGCCTCTACTCAGGAATTGAGCATCGCCTGTCGAAGGACGTGGCCATCGCATTTCGCAAGATTACCCGTGTCCCGAGCGAGAAGCTCTCTAAAACCGCCTTTGAAGAAGCAAAGCGGCGGGGGTGGAAGCGATGTGTTGCAATAACGAAACAAAACATCCTCAAGGAGACCGATGGGCTCTTCATGGAGGCGGCAAGAAACGTTCACAAGGATTACCAGGAAATCGCCCTAGACGAATACTATATCGATAATTTTGCCCAGCAACTCATCAAGAACCCGCAGCGATTCGATCAATCCATCATATTCGGGACCAACCTCTTCATGGACATAATCTCAGAAGAGATTTCCGCGCTAGTCGCAAGTATTGGATGCGTTTACTCGGCAAATTTCGGGGATGATTATGCAATGTTCGAGCCCGCCCACGGAAGCGCCCCCCAGTACAAGGGACAGGACAAAGTCAATCCGACGGCAACCGTCCTAGCCGGCGCCTGGCTACTCGACTACCTTGGGGAGAATAAGGAATCCGAGGCCATATTCAAAGCGACACGGGACGTGATTGCGGAGCGAAAGAAAGTCACATACGACCTAGGCGGTAGTGCCCGTCTCTCCGAAATGGCCGACGCGATAGCCGAACGGGCACGGAGATACCTCTGAAACCGCGCTAGGTATTCCCGCCGAAGCTCAGGTAGAGCAACAGCGCGTTGAAGACGATTATGATTCCTATGAAGACTGCAGCGACAATGGTTGTAATTTTCGCGTTCGTAAAGGAGCCCATCAAATTCCTGTCCCTGGTGAACTTCCAAAGGGGCAAGAGAGGGAGAGGAAGCAATAAGCTCAGGGCGACTTGGCTGTAGACCAGTATCTGAAGTGGCTCTATTCCCGCAAGGATCGCAATTGTAGTCGGAACAGTATTGATCAGTCGTGTGACTATCCTGCGAACCCAGAGGTTCATCTTCCGGCCCAGCATCCCCTCCATGATCGCTTGACCGGCGATGGTGCCTGTGGTTGAGGATGAGAGTCCGGAGGCTAGTAGCGTTATACCGAACACGATGGCTGCTGCTCGGCCAAATAGTGGTTCAAGAGTCAGATATGCATCCTGAATCGTGGCCACGCTCAATCCGTGTGACCCAAAGGCCGCTGCGGCCATGACCATGATAGCGGCGTTGACGAGACCTGCAAAGGTGAACATGATTATGCTCTCGGCTCTGTGGAGACGCATTACTCGGCGCTTCGTTTCCATGCTTGGGTCGGTGATCTTGTCATTCGCGAGGGCGGAATGCACGAATACTGCGTGAGGCATAACAGTCGCACCGATTACGCCGACAGAAATCAGGACTCTGTCCGCAGAGCTCAGGTCGGGAAGAATCGAACCGGCAATTACGGGAGCTAGGCCGGGGCCGGTAATGAAGATCTCGAAAACGTACCCGATGCCGATCGTAGAGATGAGGGCCATGAAGACGTATTCTAGTCGGCGAACCCTACCACCCGTCACCCCCATGATCAGGATGACATCGAAAACAGAAAGGAAGGTTCCATAGAGAAGCGGTATCCCGAAGAGTAGATTTAGGGCTATGACGGTGCCAAGGAACTCGGCGAGGTCCGTCATCACCACGGCCACCTCGGAAGCAAACCAGTATGGCACTATGTAGGTACGCTTCTTGAGGTGAAGGCGCATGAGTTCCGGAAGCGAATGTCCAGTGGCTATGCCAAGCTTCCCCGAAAGATACTGCAGAAGCATAGCCATGATTCCAGCCAGCCACACAACCCAGAGCATGCTGTAACCGAAGGAAGCTCCGCCGCTAATGTCCGTCCCATAATTGCCTGGATCCATGTAAGCTACGCTGACAATCAGCGCAGGCCCAAAGTAATTCCACAAATCACGCCAGAAACCCGTTGGCACGCTTGAGGATACAGCTTGCACTGCTAACGCATCGCCCTCAGAACGTCCCATCGCGCACGCACCATTCTCTAGCGTGGGTCAATGTTCCACTTCGAAGAATCCGATCTATGAAAAGTTAGATGATTCTAATAAAGCTAGGCAAGCCGAGGATTTGATCGTTAGGCCCTTAAGATTCGGCGTTCTTGATTGTACGTTCGAAAGCGTCAAACCAAGCTTTGTTCTTTCCGACAAAGTCGACGAATTGAGTGATGCGGTCTATTGTTGCCTTGTGGGCGTGGTGCTCAATCCCCTCGGCGTCTGAGTTCGCTATGTTCTCGCCCACGCCGAGAATTCGAAGGAACTGAGTTATGACTAGATGCCGTTGCTTCACTGAGCGTGCCAAACGTTCCCCTTTGTCAGTTAACGTAATTCCTCGGTAGCGCTCATAGACAACTAACCCCATTCGGTGCAGCCTTTGGAGCATGCTCGTAACGCTGGGCGACTTAACTCCGAGATATTTTGAGATATCAACGGCTCTTGCGTAGCCCCTCTCCTGCATCAGCTCGTAAATGACTTCCAAGTAATCTTCCACGCTGGTTGTGAGGTCAGAAGGAGGTAGGGTTCTAGCTTGCCTGAGTCTTGACAGAATGTAACTGGTCTCTCTTCCCTTTGCACTCATGGTTTCCGTCCCCCCGGCTTTTCCTTCAAGACTCTTGCCGACCTGTATTATAGCTCTCCGCCATTCCAAGTTGGTTGCACCGGGAGGGCCGGACACAAATACATATTTGCTGGTACAATCGATAGCCGAACAGAGAACAATGACTACGCCAAGGCGGAAAGAAAGTGAATTCTCTGACGAAGAACTCGAAGAAATAATGGATATGCAAGCCCCTAAGGAACTGGCCAAAGAGCTTGAGGCGATGATAAGGGATAGTCCCTTGCTCGTAACTGGGTTGGTTTTTGCTTTTGGCCTACTTATCGGCGTCTCTCTCAGCTCTAGCCATCGAAGATCTCGATGATATCCCATGGTGAGTAGAAGGTAGTCTTTTATTCGTAACCCGCTGACGTAACGTTCGGCGCGCAGCTTTGGCGAAAGAAAAAGAAACCCAAGAGATTAGGAACATTGAGGAGTATGTCAAGGATCTCCGAAAAGATATGGACAAACGGTTGAGCGAGCTGAAAGTACAGATGGACGATGTTCAACAAAAGGCAGCAAAGACAGTTACTGAGCGTCCCATGCTGGCTCTTGGAGTTGCCTTTCTGGCAGGCATGGCCTTCGGAATCGCTTTGTCCAGATCCGGTGACTAGGCGCGAGTCTTGCCAGAACGAGAGAAGCCTACACTAGTTGAAAGGTTAGCGCAACTAGTACTACGCGAAGCCTTGGGCGGGATCAGTAGGCCTGCGGAACGCTTTGCCAAACGCTTGGCTCGCACGGTGGGACTAGTTCTGGCTGGAATCGTGATTTCAATTCTTGGAGTTGCCTTTCTAGCAGTCGGGGCGGTAAGATGGTTGACGGTACTAATGCCGGGCTGGCTGGCCTGGCTGATCGTTGGCATAGTCCTATTTCTGCTTGGAATAGCCGTGACCTTGATAACACTCGTCAGTGGACGCAACTGACCAAACTTGTTGCCATCGTCCGCTGAATAGCTGACCTCAGGATACTTATTGCGCTATGACGCGGCTGGACGTGCTCTTGTAGACCTCTAAAACACATTTTGTTATACAATCGAAGCTACCTAAGGCCACGCGTTACATCGAATTGTTGTTCAGTGTGTTTTACCGAACTGTGTTATACCCACGCCGAGAAGTGTCACTCCTGAAAAAACGATGTCCATGGTTGTGAAACTTTCGCCTAAAACGATGACGGAGATTAGAACCGCCAACACGGGCATGGTGAAGAGAAGTACGTAAAGCCGGAATACGCCTGTCCGCTGAAGAACATCGTACCAGGACACAAGGCCCACGCAGTACAGAAAGGACAGAAGTAGCAGCGCCAGGATGACTTCGTTGGATAATGATGATGGCCAAAGGTTTCTCTCGAAGACTATGGCAAAACCTGTCAGTAATGCTCCGCCAACAACAAATGTCAGCGTTACAACGAACATGGGTGGATATCTCCGGAGGAGAACCTTCCCTACAATGGCCGAAACCGCATATGACGCCGCTACCCCGACCTGCAACACGTTTCCGAGAAATTCTGACCCGGCGAGGTTGCCGAAGTTACCTTCCGTAGACAATAATATGACGCCGGTCATGCCTACTATCACGCCGAGAACTTCCTTCCACCCGACGCTTTCTTTGAGGAGTGCGAACGACAGTAGCAAAGTGAAGACTGGAGTTGTTGATTGAAGGACACTGCTCACCGACGCGGTAGTGTATTCAAGCCCAACATTTTGTAGTAGATTCGGCAAGAATATTTGAGCAACCGACAATCCCACTAAGACTGGCACATCTGCTTTGGCGACCCTTGAATCGTTCCCTCGGTAGTGAAACAGTGCTAGAGGGACGATTAGAGACGAGGCTAGGATGAAGCGAAGAGCCGCCACCGTGACTGGTGGCAATTCTGTCAGAGCGATGCGGATTAATGCGTATGCGGAGGCGAAAATGACTAGGGCCACGACACTTTGGATGAGATCGCGAAAGTTCAAGTTGCGACATCGAAATTCGAACTATGATGATGACACGGCGCCCTCGTTAGATAGAAACTTAATAATCTTGCCTGAGCCGAGCTTCTCGACAACGAGTTTCTGTTCTTCTTCTGTTAGAGGCTTGTACCTTAGGTGAGTTTCGGTAACGCCGGCGTAGCGTCCCGCAACGAGGTAGGCGTTTGCACCCTTCTCCTTGTATACCGTAATGGGTTTGTGTACGGCAGCCGCGTCGTTGCCCGCATAGATGTAGGTGATTGCGTCTTCATACTTCTTCTTATCTTCAATGTTAAGCAGAACAAGCTGAGATTCATCAGGTTTCATACCGCCGTCAGTAACAGCCGAGCGTAAAACTATTGCGGGTACCATGGGAAGTCATCTTCACATCGTAGCCGTAAAGAGAACCGGCCCAGAGAGCGCGGTTGTCGGTAAGCAGGGTCGGCCAAAGGGTTTTTCGTGAGTGTGGGCCCACCATGACACCCACACACAAAAGAAGCGCCGGTCATGAATCTGGCTACGCTAGTCTGTAAACGAGTAATATCCATTGACAGAGGTGCGCGCACTTTTTTGTGAGGAAGGGTTCCACGAAAATTTTCATGAAAAGTTGTGGACGCTTTATAGTGCGGCTTTCGGGCCTTCTTCATGGGAGCTCTCTAGTTTATTCTTCGCTCCTGGCAGCATCAGGGTCAAGATGGCCGCGGATGTGAGGCTAATGATCGTTGCCAGAAGATATGGAGCTCGCGGCGAGTAGAAGTCTGCTAGGAAGCCTCCTATCGTTGCGGCTGCCATAAAGCCCGCAGCACAGGACGTCTCGAAGATGCCCATAGCGTACCCGCGTAAGGATTGACGCACGCTGTCGGAGATCAAAGCTATGCTCACTGGAAATGCAGCGCCGATGCTCAAGCCCAAGATTAGAACCGCCTCCCAGAGGGGTTCAATGCGCGTCGAAGTGGCCACGAGAATGAAGGCCAGGGCTGAGGTGCTCATTGCTGCGATCGCGATGGGCTTTCTTCCATACTTGTCGGAGAGACGCCCTCCGACGAGGAAGCCAGCGATCCTTCCCACCCAGAAGAGCCCGAAGAGCGCGCCAATCCAGAAGACCACAATGCCTAGGTCATTAGCGAAGACGGGGAACAGGGTAAGCATCATTCCCAAGCCGAATGTATACGTGCCCCCAAGGCAGTATGCGAGTAAGATCGGCCGTGAGATCCACCTACGGGAATCCGGATTGTTCTCCTCGCTCCTAAGCGGGGACAAGGCTCTCTGACGTCGCGGCTCTCGGAGAAAGAGAACGGCAACAAGCACAGAGACGAGAGATAGTCCCAGATAGGAAGCGAACGTCTGAGTGTAGCCGAGAGTACCGACGACTGAGCCGCCCGCCATGGAGCCAGAGCCGTAACCAACCCCGTATGAAGCTGTGGTAATGCCCATCGCTCGGCCAGCCTCGGCCGGGTCAACAATCTCTGTGGCGAAGGCTTCGACCGCAGGCCAGAAGAGCGCCCACACGACGCCCTCAATGATTCTCACAAGAATCACCTGCACAACGGTCGAGGAGACTAGGTACAGGAGGGCCGCAAGAGCGCTTAGGGCTCCGCTTCCGATCAGGAGGGGCTTTCTGCCAAATCTGTCAGACATTTTCCCAGTAGGTATGGCGAGGAGCATGGCGGTTGCGCCCCAGCTCGTACCCATCAGACCGATCTCCATCCAAGACGCGCCTAAACTGGATGCGTAGAGCGGCACAATAGGAGCTGCCATGCCTGATGCAAACATGAACGCGAAGACGAAAGCAGAGAGGGCGAGCAGGCTGGCCTGCTGGCGAACCGTAAGCGACACCTACAGGCAGCATAGGCGTTACGACATCTATCTTTGCGTTACGGTTCAGCCTAGGCCTTGGCAAATCTCAGCGTTTCCTTAAGCGTCAGCATGGCTAAGAGAAGTTGGGAAATTTCCGCTCGGCGCAAGTGGGTTTTAACCTCACTCCCCTAGCTGTGAAGCGAGAACTGGCGTTGAATGACGTGAGAGGTAGCTGTAGACGCCAACAACATGCCGTACCAATTTAATCGGCACTTGTCTGCAAACCAATTGATCCTTCGTCCTCACTTGATCTTGTTCTCCAGATCATCTCCTCAGCATCCTCGGATCCAGTCTGTCTTAAAGTCAAGCTGATACCAAGGTCTTGGACAATCGTCTTAGAATTGACCTGCCCTAACTGTCATGCTGAGAATTCTAGGGAGCGTCTGTACTGCAAAGAATGTTCCCATATCCTAGAGTCGCGAACCGAGCTATGGTTGCGCTTGGAAGAACTTCAAACACCCGCGGACAGAGATGCTCTCAACTTGGTGAGATCTACGGGAATCCTGCCGCACATTGTGAACCAGCTCTTGGTAAAGCCTAGAGAGCGGAAGCTGAGGGAGCTAATCTCGAGTCAAGGAACTCCGTTGAGCCATTTTCCCAGCCTAGAGGCATTGGTGCAAGAGTGTGCGTATGCGATATGCTTGGAAACTCTGCCGGCAGTGTACGTAATCACTATGGTCGGTCCGCCTAATGCCTTCACCTTCGGAAGCGACGACACTCCGGTAATCGTCGTGGACAGAAGGCTAATCGAGGTCATGCGAGCCAGCGAACTACGAGCTCTGGTTGGACATGAAATGGGGCACATAAAGAGCGGACACATGCTCTACCACTCTCTCGCGCAAACGTTGGCGGAGGGCGTCGAAGTATCAGTATCCTTGATGGGATTCAATATAGTATCGATGCCAATGCAGCTTGCGTTACTCGCTTGGCAGAGAGAATTCGAGTTCTCCGCCGACAGAGCCGCCCTAGTCGCTTCCGGGAGTTCTTTACATGTCGTCTCAATGTTCGCTAGGCTCACGGGCACCTCCCACATCTTCATAGAAGAAAATACCTCTCTCCTCAATGAGGTAGCCAAATTATTTCGAACACATCCCCATCTGAGTGAAAGAGCCAGAGCCGTATTCGAATTCTCAAAGACCGAAGAGTACGCGAATATCGTGAAGAAGATAGCCTATCGAACAACGTTTCGACTAGCACTCGCCCCTACGTGCCGATTCTGCGGATCCGCAAAACCGATTGAAGCCACATTCTGTCCAGCGTGCGGGAAGAGTCAGATCTAGCAGCTATACGCTGGAACAAATCAATTCCGACTTATGATTTGCCCCCGAGGAATCTGGCTCAAATTCTTAGTCCAATTTACCAGTACAGATAAACTCGCCATGTATAGGCTAGAAAGCTTCGCTAGCCTACCATTTCCGTTATCTTCTTCGCTATCTCATTTTCAACGTGACGGGTCCAGAGCATTTCAGGTACATCAATCGCCAAGAACAATACGGATAGTAGCAGTGCTTCGGCAGCTACTACTGCAAGGTTTTAATCGTGAAGCATCTATCAGCGGTTATAATGTCACGAAGTATTCCTGCCCTCTGAGCCTGAATCACAAACCCTAGAGGAGCCGTGGTTGATTGTGTCTTGTAACCGTCATTTTGCAGGTATTGTATGATCTGCTGCGATAACTGATTCAAGTCCTTGTTCTTCCCCTGAAATCGCATGACTCTTTCAGATACCAATCTATTCACATCCCGCACGAATTTGGTTAGTCCACTATTAACGGTTTTGAGTCAAAGATTGCACATGGCATTCACTAAGAACCTGTCTTTGGCTGCAGCAACAATGGCTGAAGGAATGGGGCATTCAAGTTGGTTTTGAATTATGTCCGAGCCGTCGAGCTGTCGCACATATGTTTTTCGAGGTCTCGTTCTGCTCCTAGTTTCTTGGAGGTTTCAGCAGCCTCTTCGAGGCGTTTGCGTGATTCGTTCGCAGATGTGTGAGCTATGGTTCCGTGATAGGCTACTAGAGCCTTTGCATGATAGTAAGGCCAACCAGCCTTATCCTATAAGGTCAGAAATCCCACGGAGACGCTCATTAAGCTAAGTACACACTTCTAATGCGTTCGTCTATTAGAATCTGTTTGCCTTTGCCGCTCATTACCACTTTTCCTTCCTCAAGCATGTATGCTTGGTCTGCCAGCTTCAAAGCAGCAAGCACGTGTTGTTCAACCAGCAAAATAGTAACCCCTTCCTTGTTGAGTTCCTGAATTACATCGAAGTTTCTCGATACCAACTTCGGCGCCAAGCCTAGGGATGGTTCGTCAACCATCAAAAACTTGGGTTTTGACATCAAGCCCCGGGCTATGGCGAGCATTTGTTGTTCGCCGCCACTGAGGGTGCCAGCGAGCTGCCCACTCCTATCCTTCAGTACTGGAAACAGTTTGAAGACCCATTTGAGTCCGTCTTCGATCTCAACCTTTCTGGAGATGGTATAAGCTCCCATTAGAAGATTCTCTAGGACTGTCATTGCTGGAAAGAGCATTCTGCCTTCTGGAACGAGGATAATGCCCGATCTAACAATCTCATGCCTCGGTAGCTTATCAATTCGTCTTCCCATGAATCCTATTTCGCCACTCTTAGGACGAAGTAAGCCAGCTATCGTCTTGAGCAGTGTACTCTTGCCCGCTCCGTTGGGGCCGACTACCGCAGTGATTTCTCCTTCACGGGCTTGGAGTGAGATATTCCAGAGTACTGTGGCGTGGCCGTAAGAAACGCTTACTTCCCTTACATCGAGCACAGCTTCACGCTGGGTCATTGTTAAATCTCTTCTCTGCCCAAATATGCCTCCAACACTTTTTCGTCCTTGGAGATCTCTTCAGGTGGCCCTTCCGCTATTTTCCTTCCTTCCTGAAGTACTACGATTCTGTCGCAGACTTCCATGACGAATTTTGTGGCATGTTCTACTAATAGAACGGCTATTCCCAGCTCTGTGTTTATCTTCTTAACCAGGTCGGCAATTTTGGTTTGCTCGCTCTCACTCAAGCCTGCTACTGTCTCGTCTAACAACAGCAATTTCGGGGAACTGGCTAACGCTCTAGCGACGGAAAGGAGTTTCATTTGGCCTGTGTTTAGATATCTTGCCAAGATACCTTCCTCGCGAGGGAAGCCTACGTATTCTAAGATCTCCCTACTCTTATGGCGTGTTTCATTCAGGTCGATTGGGTTACTGAATGCCATACCAACCATTACGTTTTCCAAAACGCTTAGCTTAGGAAACACTTCAACTATTTGAAAAGTCCTCGTTATGCCTAGCCGAGAGATTTCGTAGGGTTTAAGTCGTGTGAGATTCTTTTCCCCATACAAAATTCTTCCAGAGTCTGGGCGATAGAAGCCACTTATGCAATTGATCAGAGTTGTCTTTCCGGATCCATTCGGGCCGATAAGTCCCAGTATTTCGTTACTTCGTACTTCGAAGGAGACGTCATTAAGAGCTAGAAGTCCTCCAAATCTCTTCACGACTGAGCCTATTCTTAATGCCACTTCATTTCTTCACCTTTTGACCTATCGGATGGCTTCACTAGTAAAGCTCTTTCCGCGTTAACAATCTCGCCAACCCTCCAGGATAGAAAATCATGACTAAGATGAGTATGACACCGTAAATGATAAACCGATAAGCTTCGAGCGGACGGAGAACCTCCAGAAGAGTGATGATGAGGAATGCCCCTATTATCGAACCCCAGAGGGAACCTCTCCCTCCCAAGTAAGCTATTACCAATATTTGGATGGTCTGTGATGTCTGTAGTAAGTTAGGGGTCAAGATTCTGATGTAATGAGCATAGAAACTGCCTAACGTACCAGCGATGGCACAAGTGATCGTGAAGTTGATGACCCTGTATTTCAACGGGTTTATACCGCAAACCATCGCTGCCGGCTCGCTTCCGCGAAGAGCCCTGAAGGCTAACCCCATTTTGGTCCGATTTCCAAGGTAATACATCAAGGATAAAATGGACAGTGACAGGATTACCATTATAGTGAAGTACGACAACCTGAGAGGATCTGTAAAGTCTAGTATCCACACGTTCGGAAAAAAGGGCACGCTTAAACCCAGGTAACCTCTGGTTACCTCAGGCGTGACTGCGACCAAGAACATCAGTCCCATGCCGAGAAACCAGGTAAAGCATGCCACAAATATACCGTATAGACGCAATGTCAATACCCCCGTGGCCAGTCCAAGAAGACCGGCTGCTGCCCCGCCAAGTAGGAGGCCCAGCCAAGGGTTAATTCCAAAGGTTACGGCCGCTATTGCGGACGTGTATGCTCCGAGTCCCATAAACGCCGCGTACCCAAAGTTCACTATTCCAAGGTATCCAACTGCGAAATCGAAGCTGGCAGCCAGAGTCCCGTACAAGAGAGCTAATATGAATATGTGCGAAATGTAACTATCCCTTACCACGAAAGGAGTTGCGATCATGAGTGCGAGAGATGGAAGCGCTATTATGTTTTTCCACGTGATTCTCGTCATTGTGATTTTCTTCATTTCTCCCATATCCCTCTCACTTCCCGTTTTCCAAAGACGCCAAACGGTTTGAAGATAAGTAAGATACAGATGATTATTATGTAAAGAAAACTTTGCCAGCCCTCAGAGGCGACTAAGAGCCCTACCGCTTCCAATACTCCCAACAACAGCGCTATTGATATGCACCCCCCAATAGTACCCAAACCGGCCACAATTACTACAAACCAGCCTTTGTACAGCGGTATTATCCCCATCGTCGGATACGCCGGCAGTATCGCCACCATTAAGGCTCCCGCGACGCCGGACAACATGCAACCTACTCCAAAGGTTATCGTATATATGCGTCCAAGATTCACGCCGGTTAGGGAGGCTGCGTCAGCATTCTGAGCTACAGCGCGAATAGTCCTGCCGAGCCTGGTTCTCTTAAGGAAGACCCAAAAGATCACTATTGTCGTAGTTGCTAGCACAGCGATCATCAAGCGATCGTAAGAGATTCTAAATCCGAACAGATCCGCAGTGCCAGGTCCCCAGAAGTATGGGGCACCATAGTACAGCGGCCCTGCGGTTACCAACGCCACATTTTGGAGAACCAAAGACAAGCCCAGTGTAAGAACGAAAACGTTAACCAACCATTCTTCTCCTGCAAACCTTCGCAAGGGAGCGAAGAGAATCTTCTCACAACATATCCCAACTAGGGAGGTGGCAAATGCTGCAATCAACAGAGCAACAAATGGACCCAAGCCCAAGATCGATAGGCCGACCCAGCCGAAGTATGTGCCTACCATATAGAATTCCCCCTGCGCAAAACTCGGTATGTTCAATATCCCAAAGATTAATGCCAAACCCAGAGCCATAAGTGCGTATATCGCGCCTCTACCCAAGCCCGCGAGAAGCAGCTCAATGACCGTAGTGACGTCCATTTTCCCGCCTAGTTTGTCTAATTTTAAATGCTAACGCTCAAATTGGACCGATAAGATCGTAGCCCGGCTCGCTAAGCATAGGGCCGGTAGCTGTATAAAAATCATTGAGCTAGCTACCCACATGTGTCAGTGATAAAAAACATAGATTTTCTTATATCTAGCGTATATTCATAATAAGTTGACGCCTTTTGACGGAAATAGACAAAAAGAAGATTACGCGACGTAAGTATCTTAGGTATGCTGGTGGCGCTGTTGCCGCAGCCGTGGTTGCTGCTGCTGGTTACGGAGTCTATGAGG
>Ga0315280_10003611_pt1 | contig 23606 bp, 21 predicted proteins | sample YL17G06_40_MG_FD_203697 | JGI IMG/M metagenome (GOLD analysis project Ga0315280, IMG submission 203697) | Sediment microbial communities from Yellowstone Lake, YNP, Wyoming, USA - YL17G06_40 | ecosystem: Environmental > Aquatic > Freshwater > Lake > Sediment | place: USA: Wyoming | collected... | reverse complement strand
CTCCTGTTCGGAGAGGACTATTGCCATTTTGGGTCGTCCTGTTCTCATGGGCTTCCTCCTAAGAGATATAGCCCATGATACTATTAAATTTCTATTTATTCAAGTTATTTATGAGACACTACACTAGAAGGAAGCAAGTTAACGAGTGGCTTTGTTATTTTAGAACTGACATCCTGGGCCTTATTTATGGATATCAAAGGAAGCCCGAAGCATTTCCAGGATTCAAACGGATAATCTTCTTTCTCGTCTTCTTTCCAGCTAGACTTCGACTCATATATCTTTCCATCTTCTATATAGTTCGCGATATACCCAAGCCAACTTGAATACCAGTAATCAAAATTATCTCCGACCTCTTTTCCTTTTCCGTAATCAAAGAATCCCGCAGTAATCAGAGGTTCATTAAGCTTAAGTTTATATTGTTGAGAGACGTCGTCATCTGCCAATATTGATACAAAAACAAGCACATTTTTATGCTCTTTGAGATTATAAAATCTAAAAAAAGAATCTGGAACCCATTGCTTTGGATTCATTATTGAGGCAGAAGAATACGCGATAGCGGTATTATTATAAGACTCCAGACCTTCCGCCCCCATTTGTTCATCGACTGTTAAAAGTAGATTTGAAACTTGTACACAAAAAGCCCTTACCTGTTTGAACAAGTTCAAAATATTTTTGCCTTCTTCGCTCATTTGTTAAACCTCCATTGAATTTCATAATAAGAAAATCTTTTTAGATTCCGGCTGGATTCTAATAGCCTATCGTACTCCCAACTAATTTCAGCTACCCTGAAATCCCAACTTATTGTAATAAATTTGCTTTTCCTTTTATAACTAAAAGACCATCTAATATCTTTTGGGTCAGTGACGGAAAAACCCTCGAAGTAAGTTAAGCCCATCCGTCGCAGTATTTCGACGGCATCTTTTATAAGCTCGTTTTGGCTGTCTGCATATATAGCAGGCAATTTTCTCCATGAAATCCAGCCGATATCAATCTCCTTTTCCGGTCCTCGCTTTTTGGCGTATTCATGTTTCGCTGAGTCAACGTCCTCATAAGGAAGCCCAATGTGCGGAGTAATATAGAGGAGAAGAGGCCGAGCTTTCTCTCTATTTGCCAGAACAACTAAGTTATCCCATTCTCTGGCAAGTTGGTCATAAGGCATTTCGCTTTGATCTGCAAAAGAAGATTTGCCTGATTTAAACTTGGCCTCTATTAGGACAACCGTTTTCTCGCCGTTTTTAAAAAATATCCGCAAGAGAACATCAGGTTCACAGGGATAGCATCCTTTCTCTTTTAAAAACGGCCAAAATTCATACTTTACTTCGAGAATTTTAGCTAATTTTTCAAAGGGTCTGGTCTTATCTATTTTCTCTACTGCTGATAGTAAAGGCATTATTCCCACTTCCGCGGCGAGATACTTTAGTGATCCGAATATATTGGAAGTAAGCAAGTCTTCTAGATCTTCTTCCTCCCGGGTAAGCTTTCCTTTAAGTTGAGCAATCAACATAGAATATCTCTCTAGATAGTCCAACCAAGGCTTTCGACCAGATATTATTCTCCAGCCGACGGGAAAAATAGAACTGTAAAATAAAAGAGGGAAGGGAATTTTTGCCTGTCATTATAAGGGTGCTCTAAGGGATACTATTTTTGAAATTATCTCTTCTAAGGTTTTACTCGACTTCCCTTGGCTTGCGGCTTTTTTGATTATTTCTTCTACAATTTTCGGATTCTTCTTTGCATCTTTCTTTTTGCTAATATCCAAATCCTGGCAGAGACTGTTCAATCTATCCTCAAATAACTCATCGCCTATCTCAGCACAAAGGACTTTGCCAAGGGTCGTTTTGAAGCAAGCAAATTGGTCTGCTATTTTTTCAGGCCAATCTTCAACTGGCTGGTTAAATATCCTTAATAATCTATGATTTTCTTCTGGACTTGCTTCGATATTCCCATAATCGCTATCCCATATTGCATAAACAGGGATATTCAAATTGGAGAATATGGCAACGGGTTTAATCAAACTGCTTTTGCCCATGCAAGGAATAACGGAAATCCCCATGCTTTCTAGGTTATATCCTTTTGCTATAGACACTCCAATTATTGCAGCCCGGTCTTCTTCGCCTTCTACCAATACAGCCACGTCGGCAAAAAAGCCTTCATTCATCCACGGTGTCATGAGCGTTCTAAGGCGAGGCTCTAAAGTTTTCCCTGTATAGCTGCCTTCCGGCTTCCCATCGGCTTTTTCAATGATTTTCGCAACATTATCGAGCGTAGTAAAAATTATTTTTGTTTGTTTTGGTTTGTTTTCTTCTCCGCGGAATTTTCGCAAAACCCGTATATTATTGATACGTTTGATATCTACAAACAAAGGAGAATGAGTTGTGTATACAATCTGAGTGCAATCGGTCACTCCTTTGATACTTCCTGAAGCCAGCTCCAATAGGATTTTGGATAAGTGGCGCTGTCTATTTGGATGCTGATAGAGCTCGGGTTCTTCAATGCCGATTATAAGATTTGGCGTTTTTGGAGGAGATTTTGCAGCTTGATCTTCTCCGATACTGACTTGCGCTTCACCAGAGAATTGCTGAACTGGTGTTTGAGCAACCGCAAGGTGCTGAAGCATAGTCAGTATAAACGCACGCTGAAGACCATGTCCAGTGCGCTCAACAGTCGAGGCATATTCGTCTTCCAAAAGCTTAATATCCGCGTTGGGCATTGGTATTTCTATGGCTTCCCCCGGAAGCCATGTCAATTTTACCCCGGCATCCGGCACATATGTTTTAAGCGTATCGGTAAGACTTTTTTCGAGGTTCTGAAGTTCTGCAAGTTTTGAGGGATCAACCAGTTGTTCGTATTGTTTTCTTGTGTCCTCCTGCAGCTCTAATATTTCTTTCCTCTGTGCAAGGACGCTTCGAACAACTAAGTCCATAATCTCAGTTAGGGTTCTGCCTCTTCCTTCTTCTGCATCCTCTGACGCATCTCGAACAGCGGGAATAGGAAGAAATCTCGTATAGCGTTCCAGGTGGGCCTCGCCTACTTCTTTAAATCCGAAAAATTGCCCCTCATCCCTTTGCCGTGAGCACTGGTCGGGATGATTTAATTCCCAATCTTGAAGTGCTTTTTCAGCTTCATCTTTATTAGAATACTCAGGCAAATCAACATATTTTCCCTTTAGGAGCCTGCTATATTCTGCCTTCAGTCCAGCCCCACTCGCAGAGCGAAAAGGGCCAAATTCACTATTTTGAAGACTTGTTCCATAATATTTTTGGCTACATCCCTTTTGAGTCCACCTTATGACTTTCTGGACTGTAAGATTTCCACCTTCTATATATTTCTGAAATAGCTTAGCTTCTTCCTCAGTCAAGTTGGTAAATGTGATCGTAATAATAATCTCTTTGGTAGTATCTCTATCGTAGAAATCCTCTTCCGAGCATTTACTGGCTGTTGTATAAAATATTTCTAATGCTCGCAGAAATGATGACTTGCCAGCTCCATTAGGGCCAACGAGTGCCGTCAGCCGATCGCATTGGAGACTTTCATCACAGATACAACGAAAGTTTTGGACTTTTAGTAGACTAATTATCACCGCAAATTACCTTACTTCATCTTTCTCCATCGATACCGATCTTTTATATGCCGGGAAAAATATGAGCCGTGAGAGCGAGCTTCCATAAGCGAATCGTGTACAGATGCTGGAACATCGTAATATTGGTAAATGCTCCCAGTATTAAATTCTATCTCGAGCGTTAGAGATTCCAATTCAAATCCAATTGATCGTATATTGCTTGAGCTTACTTGTTTTCTTATCATTATCTGCTCCTATATATTCAAAAAGCTATGTGAGCGTTCCCTTCGGTTCGTTAAATGTCCTGCCCATTATACACTTCAATTTGCTATCAAATTTCTGCATGCCGATAATTATGGTATCTGTTATTTCGTTCCACTTATCCTTATCCTTATACCCCCCAATACTAATAATCGTACTTATTCGACATCCAGTCTTTTCATCTAATCTTTCCCAGAAGACGGGTTCGCCAAATTCTTCTTCAATCTGATCTTTGATTGAAAACAATTTATCAAAGAGAGCTTTGTTCTCTGCTTTTGACTTGCTTCCTTTATTTATCAAGATTCCCAATCTCACTAGATGTTCGAATACAGTGCAGTAGATAGCGAGTCCGAGCGCCTTATCAATTGTCACTTTCGTGCCAGAATATGTTAACAAAGCATTATTGGGGAAAAGGTGCCTTTCCTTAAACTTTATAAATAAGCCAGATAAAAAACCGAGGCGAAGTTTGGCATTTTCAGGAATCTTTGCCAAAGCGCTAAATATAGCTTTTTCCTTTTCTCTTGCTTTATTATGTGCTATCTCTTTTAAGGCAGGGAGCAAGTCAGTAGCTTGGTTCCACGCTATTATTATCCAACAATTTCGGCTCGCTTTTTCACCCCGAGGAAGCACATTCGCAGAAAGATGCCCTAAGCCACGGCTATTTAACCATTCAATTAGGCTCTCTCTTTTCCATTTCGAAAATTTCAATAGACAGCTTTCGAGTTTAATTTTCTCTAAGATAATTACCTCTTGACCCTCGTATTCCAGCCTCAACCATCTATCAGATTTTCCTCCTGGGCTAATGCCCAGTTCTTGACACGCATTCCAGAATGATTTGGGAACATAAAAAGCCCTGCTCCCCTGGGGACTCTTTAAGGATATAAATTCAGCTGCAAGTTTATTACGACAGTCATTTGCCAGATATTCTAATCTTTTTTGATAGTCGGGACTTAATGAATTTGGAGGCAAATAAGAAGATAGCTCGCTACCCAAATCCCACCAGCCTTGATAGTGACAGCGCTCGATCCAGAGATATATGCCAAAAGCATCGATTTGTTTTCTCCCCCCTTTTCGAATGAAGCCTTTTATTTGTCTCCTTTGTATCTCTAAAAACATCTTTAATTAATGCCGAAAAATCTAATGCTCACGGCAGCATGATAGATAATTAACCAACCAAACGATCGAGCTCCTCCTCAATATTTTCGCTAGAATACCGCATTTTTCGAGCCCACTCATGATCAATTCGCGCATCAAGAAGGGCATATCTGAAAGGGAATAATGCATCAAAAACTTCTTGAGCCCGAATCGCGGAACCTTTGCTTCCCATACCTGTCTTTGCCCAGCAATATAACCAAAGAATACTCTGAGCCCTGACATTCCCGTTTTCGTCCACTACCCAATTGGCTTCTTTAGCCCGCAAGAACTTTGTGTTATTTATGCTATCAATTAATCGCTCGGCCTCTTGTATTGGAACTTGGAGCTTTGTTTTATATGCATACTCATAATCAACTTTTTTCTTTTCAGGTGTAAAAAAGATTACCCTTTCTTTAGCATTCCGTTGGCATTCTAATAATAGATAATCCAATCGTTTATGAAAATGCAGGTCAAGGGAGTTAGGAGGAATGTGGCATGCCAGAGCGACCCCAAGCTCCCACCATTTGTGATAAAAACACAGTTCGATCCATTGATAAATGCTGAAGGGAGTGACTTCTTGTTTATATTTTCCCCTTAAGAACTGCAATATTTGCCTTTTCTGGCTTTCCTCATTCATTTTTACCCTCGTATCTTGACCATCAATGCTCGGCTTTTAAACTCTCCAGGGCTGATTAATGCCAGTTGATTATGAATGATCTGACGAGCTTCGATAGCCATATCCAAGCATACATTGAGCTCATCATTCGTTATTGAGTCTATATCCTTATGGGGGAAAATTAATTTAATGAGGCCTGATGCTGTTTTTTGTATAGAATCCTGATTTCTGCTTGTCTCTCCCGGAAAATCCACCCGCGCTGCTACTATTGTTTGCACAGTCTTTTCCCGTAAACGCTTAAGAATTTCGGCAAAATAATCCGTCATAAATCCATACCCCTTTGCGTATTTTTCCTTCTTGACCTTAGTGAATTCCCAACCTGGAATGTAGGCGTGCAAACGATCAAGAAACGCTCCATCTGTATTTATTTCGGCTGGAAGAACAGCAAACCAATTCGCGTATCTTTCTGAAGGTATGGCTGCGCCATCCTTTGTATCAATTTCGATATTACCGGCCAAAACTATGCTGGCGCCAGCAGTAAACTCTAGATCTCCGCGACTAAATTGGCCCGTTTGCATAAAGTCTTTTAAGATATTTATCGTCGCGTCAGCATCTGTAAACCGTGTCCGTCCTATCTCATCAAAATAAACCACGTCCCTCTGAGCGATGATTCCCAGTCGCCTCAGTGCTTTGTTATAGAATAGGGTCGCTGGCGTTGTTGAACCTCCCGAGACAACGAAGGAGCGAGAGGATGTGTTCCTGTACGTATAGGTCTTCCCCGTTTCACGTGGGCCAAGTTCAATCATGTTATAGTTTTTCTCTACAAACGGAACCAATCGAAGCAAATAAAGAAGTTTTTGACGCTGAGAGAAATGGCTTGGATCAAACCCAATTGTGTTAATCAACAAATCGATCCATTCTTCTGTATTGAAAAGCTTTCTTTTCTCTGTGAAATCCTCAAGACTGACCCGCGTTATCTGAAATGGTCTAAAATCAGTTATAACAAAAGGATATATCCGGCTGCCAATTTTATAGTTGCTATCATATTCAATTGTACAGGTTCCCCAGGCACCTCCCGCCAGAAGGCTATCTCCGTGCTCAACTAAGATATTGCGAGTAATTCTTACTGTATCTTCACCAATTGCAGGCACAGTCACCCAATAATGATCCTTCGAGGCATCCAATCTCACCTGTAGATTTCCTAAGAGCTTATAAACGCCTTTTTCTTTAATTCTGCTCTTTATCAGCTCTTTGGCAGCACTATCAACCCAATTCTCAGTCAGAATCTTGTCAATTTTTGATTGTCCCTCTACGGGATTTTCGGGATCCACAAACCTCGCCACCAGATATTCCATAACGAAACGGGGAAATTCTTTATAAGCATCATTCCACCTGGTTAGGCTCTTCAAGATAATTCTATCGTCAATAACTCGCTTGCATTTAAGATCAAGACCAGTAAATTTATAGGAATCTCTTTCTTCTTGATCCATCAGATTCACCTTTATTTTTTATCAAATTCATCAAACATGTCTAGAGCGCTCGTATCTATCTCAATACGACCAGGTTCCTCTTTGACCGGGATGATAATCTGACGTTTTTCAACTCGCTTTTCTTTTTCCGGAGTCGTGTATTGAGCGCTGATTAGGAGTTGATTTGCTTTAGGATCAGCTTGAAATGAAACCGTCCATTTGAAGCTTGATCCGGCAGGAAGTCTAAATGAATCCTGGTCTAAAAAGCGACCTCCAAGCTTTGCCTGCATAGAGACTCTTGTCTCCTCTGTTCCCTGGTTTCTTATTTTAATTGGCAAATGAATCGTGTCTCCGAGATAATATTGAGCTCCAATCTCTGCCGTTAGCGTTATCTCGACCTTCTTCTCAACTCTTCTTTTAACACGCACAGCCGGAATCACCATCTCTGCCATTGAAACTCCGCCATGTGAATATCTTGGCCGCCTGCCCTTAGGTTGCGGACGCTCAAACCAATTAAAACCTTCAGCAACTGTCCAAATTTTCCCATAACCGTAATTAATTTCGACCCCATTTCTGTATTTTTGATCTTGGATATACCGAAAATATATTTTTTCGGGATCGGGATCTGTTAAACCTTTTAAATCAACTCTATGCAAAAAATTTTCCCTAAGCTCGATAAATCCATGATCACTTGTCACTACCACAACGTCATTCTGGGCAATTTGATTAGCAAGCTCTGGAATTACTACCTTCTCCAGTTTTTCTTTAATAATCTCATTAACACGAACAAGATTTCCGTGTTCTTTATGGATCCACTCATCACTAATATTGAAAATCATGCAGCGATATTGGGCTCCTCCGAAGTCAATTTTGGCGTCTTCCGCCTTTTCTTCGCTTCTTGCCAGTATCTTTACTTTCTTTCTTGATTCTTCTTTTCCTAAAACCAAATGGCGGGAGAAAAGAATGTTGTGATCTTCTGTGTATCTGTTTTCATAATCCTTCCAGAAAACTGGTATCCGGCCTGCAAGGAAAGATAATCTTGAAATATCAGTATAAGAAGGGAGACAAGCTAAATAAAGCTGCTCCTCCCCGTCAACTTCAAATAACTCGAGGATTCTTGGCCAAATAATACTGTCCCAAGTATCGAGTCGGGCTCCATCAAAAATGATTATCCAGACCGTCTCTTTTCTCGGTCTACCCACCTGAATGAGATTCCTTAATATTTGGGTATTTAAGCGGTCAAACTTAGCATAGCCTTGGAAATCGCAAGAGATGAGCTTTGAAAGCATTTTGTCATAGGTAGTGATAATCTCATCAATCTTCTGTTGCCTTTCTTCGCTATATTCATTAACAATCTTGCAGACATCTTCCTCATCCTTTATGAACCTACGTTTTTCTTTTAGCTCAGCAGCATTCAATTCAAGAAGATGTATCCCCCCACTCCTGTATTTATTCATTAAATCCAAAAAGTTCTCTTTAGGAGACGACGCTTTGCTTATGACAAATTCAAGCCAGGCAATAAGGCGAATAATCTCCTGGAGATATCTTGCTTTCTGTGTATAAGGAGTTTTCGGGAAATTTGTCAAATCTGGGGGCATAGCTTTTCGCCATGTGGCCAGAGCTACTTTACCGTCCTGGGTCGGGACAAGCTTTTTTATGATACTGCGGGCAAGCACGCATGAAACAATCGGACATGTTTCTTCTTCATAAGCTTTCAATAGATCCGAAGAAGAGCCGAACATGAAATTGTCCGATAACGAGCTGATCTCGTCTGTCATTTTTAAGGTAGTTTCTGCTTCTATGGTAATTTGTTTTACTAAGTCTTTATCCTTCCCAAAGGCTTTTAAGATCTTATCCGCAGATTCTTTAATGGGAGTAATATCGAAGTCAAGAAATCCTAATTGCTGGAGCCGCTCCAGCCCAATCGGAACCGCATAGCGAAGAACAACAAATTCGAGATAAATAAATCTCAGTAGTGATTCTGGCTCCAAAGATAGCCAGACCTTTAGTTCTTTTTCATATGTAGAGCCGAGCACGTAATCCTTTAAAACTTTTAATTCCCAATCTGACAAATCATTCGATAAAATAGTCCTCACATAGAAGCTTATTTTTTCAGAGAATTCCGGTGGAATATTTGTAAGCGATTCAATGGATATTGAATCTACACTTGTTGCCAAACTTAGGGCCATAGCATCAAACTTGGTGAGGACAGCACCTTTGCCCGCCATTTTTAGAAATTTCGAGAGATTTGCTAAAAAGAGTTCGATGTTGTCCGACCATAAAGATATGAGTGGCTCTTCATAAAGATCTTCCGGCAAGGGGTTTTTTATAAGACTCGAAATCAACCCGGCCGGGCTGCAATCAATGATATCGCTTGCCTCATCCAGCAGATCGGGAATATAGGAAAGATCAACTGAAATTTCTGAATTGCTACCTGCTTTTGTCCCTTTCGCTATCAAAAGCAGCCGATTTTCCTTTTTTCCCCAGCTACCTAAAAGAAATCTTAACTCCAAATCGTTTCTATCATAGGCAAAGACACTCCATTCACGATCAGAAGAATCCAGAAAGGAAGACGTAAAATCCAATATGCCTTTAGGATCAAGGGCAATAGCCAGACGTGCAGCTTCAGGCAGCTTTCCCAGTTGTGCTTCTAAGATATCCAGAAAAGATTTTCTTTTGGCCATATGAATCCTAGAACAACGTTTTTTGTTTCATATCCTTCAGGGATTCTTTTTTCTGCAGAATCATTGCCTTTGCCAATCGAATTCGACTTTGGGCATCTTTCCCACCGGGCGATGTCTGCCATTGTTGATCTACAGGCAATGTCTTTTCGATATCTAAGATCGTCTTCCATTGCTCTCTGTCAGCGAGCATCTCAATCCAGGAGAATTTTTCTCCGATCGATGGATCCCTGCCCAATTTACCTAAGAGATATCTCTCGATTTGTCTATATTTCTGTTCTTCTTGTTGCCCTTTTAATATATGTTTTTCATGATCATCGGGAAGGCGATATGTTCCGTCTGGATTATGAATAAAAAAGTCCGACAATAGATCCTGCAAACCTTTATCGCCTCTATATCCTGACTTGATGGTTTCCTGCTTCCACAAAGGATCTATTTCGTCCAGTCTTTTAGGCTCCCTGGTCAATAAATTTGTTAGCCACAGGATTGCCGAAGACTCATCCTTGACCGATATATCGGTCTTTTCACCACCGGCTATATACCAGGCTCCTCCCACCTCAATCAGCCTTCCTTTTCGCCGGGCTTCATGCAGAACATCGGATACATAGCCTGCGCTAAATCCTCTCATCGAATGTCCCTGTTCGATGACTCTTCGCTGGACGGCGCGCGTTATTGCCTCAATTGTTCTCTCCATAGATGGCACGTCGGATGATAAATATTGCAGGTATATATGAATCTGTTGGAGAATGGTCCCTTCGGCATCATCAATTCTCCTTAACTGGCCATTTTGAAGTTGAGGAGTCCTCGGTTTATGCATATTCAGGAGCACGTCTTTGGAAATAACCTTTTCTTTTCCTTTTTCTCCTCTGATTCCTTTGAAACTCCTCTGCACTTTGTCGAATTCTTTGCCTCCATAAATGACAAATCCGGCCTGAAATGCGGCTTCTTGAATTGCCTCCCAAACGCGGTCATCTGAGTTAGAAAATATAACTGTAGCCCAGCGGTTAGGCTTAAGTACGCGATACATTTCTTTAAAAGACTCAACCATCAGCTTTTTATAGTCATCCAGCGTTTTTCCGCCTTCTTCAGGCTTTCTGCTTTTGTTCCACACCGCTTCCTTCGAATCATCAGTGAACTCGCCTAACCAAGACTCGCAGAGAAACGAACAGTCGCCATAAAAAATGTTGGATCCAAATGGAGGATCGGCAAAAATGTAATCTATCGAGTTATCTGGAATATCAAGACATGTGGCCGAGCCAATCTGCGAAAATATTTTTGTGCTATCTGGGTTCCACTCTTTCCAAATCTCTATTATCTTGTGAAGCTTTCTCTCTATCACGTCCAATACATTTTTTTCCATTTGGATTGAGGGAATATATAGTGTGCCGCTTACTCCTCCCCCGCCACCCCCATAGTTTTGCTTTTTTGAAACATAAGCAAGTATCCCCGTAAAACAAAATTGGCCAAGCGAATGACAATTGCTGTCTTTTGTTTCCTGAATTCCCTTCCACAATCTCGCCACTGCCCAAAGGTTCCGCTTTGTATAGAAATCGCAGGCGCGTCGGATTCCTGCATCTCTGTGGATGCCGCGCCACATCTCCCGTTTACTGTCAAAAGGCGTCGTAGGATACCAGTATGGGATCTCTCTCTCTTCGATCTCTGTCAATCGCTTTTTCTCAAACTCGGTTACTGGATGCTCGCCTCTGCGTTTTTTCTTTGTTTTTGGATCGATATAAATATAGTTGGTTATTACAGGTATAGATCTGAGCAATTGTAGCTCTGCTTTCTTCCATTTTTCATTGCAATAAGGACACTGGAAGATTTCATTAACTTTGCCCGATTCTTTATCAACGGCAACATCCCATAGAACAAGTGCTGCGCCACAGCCGGAAGGATTTATAGGATGTTTCTTTGTATTGTGTTTTTTTGGCTGGCATTTATAAACATCACTCCATATCGTGTATTGTATTGTCGCAGGGATTTTTTCATGAGTCGAGGCGTCTTCGTGGTAAGTCTCATAAAGCCATTCGAACTCCGTTTTGACGGCATCTTTTATTCTGTCAAACTCTTTTCTTAGCTCATCTACATTACAAGGCGTACAATAATTCTCGGCAATATGAATGGCAGCAGGAGAAAGATCATTTAAGATTACTTTTCTCGGGCCCGTCGAGCATAGGAGTGCAGCAACCCCTGTCATTCCAGAACCGCAAAAGGGATCAAGAAGCAAATCTCCAGGCTCAGTATAGTGCTCAATAAAAGGAATTATTCCTTGATATGGAACCTTAGTATGGTAGGAATGAGCGTTGTAAATTGGCGTATTTTTACCCGCCTTAATTGGCTCATCAAATGGCTTCCTTTCATAATCATTTTGATCTGGATCGTAAACTTTTCTGTTCGCGGAAAGAAATTCTTCGATATTATCCTTGTTTTCTCTGGTCATTATCTCACCGGTATTACCTATTTGAAAGTCAGTGCGATTTTTCTATCGTCTTGCTTATTTTCTTGAAACTCCTTCGTGAGTAAAGATCTTAATTCAGATAAAAACGAGTCGATATTCTCCTCGTGGAGAACGGCAAACCGCTCTATAAGTTCTTCAATGGCACGGGACCTCACTACTTGAGTTTTCATACTTCTTAAGACTTTTTTGACCGTCTCTAATATTGCCGGCGTCATATTTTTTGCGACTTCTGATAATTTGCTGACCTGTATGAGCTCTAAGAGCGTCTTCAAGTGATCTCCTTTGGCTCCTTCTTTTATAGCTTTTTCTATCTGCCCCCGGAGGATATTTATTCTTGACTCAAACGTTTGCCTTATTTTTTGCTGAATCTCCCTTACTTCATTTTCGGGTGGGCAATAAGATAGCTCTTTGTGCTTACCGCATTCTCCGCTAATCTCTTTATCGACTGCACCATGGATTTCGTTAAATTGACTAGATAGATGCCCTCCTTGTTGCGGGCCCAGGCTCTCTATTTTATTGAGCTGTCCTAATGCTGAAAGAAGCTTTTCGGACTCGAGAAGAACAGTTTTTAAAGTTTTTAGCTTTTCTAGATTTCTATCGCCTTGAATTTTTCTCGCGTTTTCATATCTCTTCAAGAATTCCTCAGTATCTTTCAATAAACCTGCCAAGGCAGTTGGATTGCCCAACATTGAACTCAGTTTATATCTTGCCTGAAGCAGTTGCTTGAGCGTATCTAATTCATTGTCTTTTCCTGTATCTGCTTCTTGGAGCGCCGTGAACAAAGGCATTATTTGAATAGATTTTCCCGACAGATCTCGCAAGTCATTGATCTTTTCGTTGGCCTCTTTGAAGCCCTGAATATCCCCCGGGATTAATCGCCTTTTTGAATCGAAATTTTCTAGGTCTTGAGAGCTGGATATCTGGATGAACTTCTCTAGGAGTTCTTTATTTTCGGAGGGGATTGGATCAGACAAGGACCTTCCTAACGCCTCAAGATTCTCAAGGGCACTTTTCATTAGGGGCAATAGACTTTCCAGGTGCTTTATGAAAGCGGCGATTTGTTGATCGATATCTCGGGGATCAGTAACAACTTTAGCTTCCGGATAAAGGATTCTTGCATAGGGCTGTAAAGAATTCCAATCGGGCCCTGAGACTGCGATAAGAGTATCAAAATTCCTTTCGATCCCAGAGATCCATCTCAGTTCAGTCACGTTGGAGCGAGTGATTCGATTTGAAACCAGGCGTTGGCCGCTTAAAGTCGTAATGTTATGTTGAGGTTTAAGTTCAATTTCCCCATAAGAGGGAACGTTCCGGTATCGAACATATAATAATAGGACTGCACCAAATAGATAAGGTGGAACTCCATAGGGAGGACTCGCCATTTCCTTTATGAGAGACCAAGTTAGCAAAGCTGGATTTTGTTTTAGTTTATCATCTAAAAACCTAAATAACATAGAGTGCTGAGGATTGAACTTCAAGGGATTCTCGGGGAGGGCAAATCCTAATCCAACAGCTTTTTGGTCAAGGGTGCTTTTCACAGCTTTGGCTGTATCATTTTGAATAAAGCCAAGCACCAAGTTCTTGGCATCTGTGGCGACGATCGGCTTTTCAATTTTGTCCGGAGTGACAATATTGCCGAACTCTTGATAGGCATTTTCAAGAGTGGGCCGAATAAGCAGGCTGTTACGCTGGTCAGATGTCGGCTTGCTCATAGCCGTCATCAAGTCAATATTGATACCATCACGGGTGTGCACTCTTCCCTTTTGAAATGGCTCAAGCTGATAGCGAATGATCTTCAATAAGACATCATCACATTCTTTTTCAGCAAAAGCTCTCGTATGAGCCGCTTCGGGGCCCTTCTGCTTCTGTGGATCAAAATCATCCCTCAATTTCTCTGCAGCCAAGAAGGTACTACAAAAATCTCTTAATCTATCATTCAGTGGTGTAGCTTTGACGACAACAATCCTGGGGTCCTTGAGATCTGAATTATTAAAAGAATCGCCATGGAGCAGGTAAATGAGTCTAAAATGAATATCTGGATCTTGGATTGGCGCACCTAAATCCGGACTCCAGGAAAAGCTGATAATAATCTCACCTTTATAAGTCACTTGATTTACAACAACCTCATCTTCCTGGCGTCGGCCGGGTTCAAATCCACCAAAAAGGGCTTTTTGACCTTTTATTTGAGCCGGCGAAGCAAAAAGTAGCCTTTCCCAGCAGGAATTGATTTCCATCTCTTGCTTGATGAAATCCTGCTTAATATTTTCGAGCAATTGCTGCGGCGTTGGGCCAGCTTGTTTAGGTATAAAACGAATACCTTTATCGGGATTGCGGCTATCAAACTCTATTTGCGGGATCTTCACCGCCATATCGTTGAGAATAACAAGAATCCTCTGCTCTCCGGTTATTGCTCCAGTCGGAGTTATTGTCCCATCTACAAGTTCTGTGATAGTCATTGGAACCGTCTGATCTCCTGAAATGACGAATTGTAAATAAAGAATTGTCAGAATGGCTTCAGCAATAGATCGATCTTCTTCATCGGCAAAAATCTTGGGCAAATAGGATAGAGCATCGGAATATTTTTTCTGTATGCCCGAAAAACGCGGCCCCGCAAGGGTATTCTTCAGGTTGACACTATTTTCATGAGTATCATTTACCGTAACGGGTCTATCAAGAGCCATAGCCTGTTCGGATTTCATCACGTCATACAGAATATTTAGGCCCAGCCTGACCCCCGGCATATCTTGTACGCTGCTTGTAAACCGCCTTACAATTTCGTAAGTCAGCGGATGAAAAGGAAAAATCTCAAGAAACGAGTCTTCCGTTTCTGATTTATAGAAAGAAAATTCATTATAAAAGTTGTGATAGTATAACTTTGCTTCGGGTTCCATCCCCGGTCGGTACCTGCGCACACGATGGGCGCAGATCACTGAATAATCCCGTTCAGCTCCCGCTCCGGCCAATAACGGCCATCTCTTAAGCCTACCTTGGAGCTGGGCGGGGATATCTGTTTGAGAAGCTATGACTATGAATATTTCGCAATTGTACTGCTTTGGCAAAATCTCAGTCAGGACTTGTAAAACGTTTGAATCAAACATCCCCTCTTTAGAAGCTATCGGTCTCTGCGCGAGCCATGCTTCAAACTCGTCTATAACAAATAGCAAACCATTAAATCCGGTATCAGGGTTTACAATTTGTTGATAGAGGTAAAGAAGTCTTTCATTAATACTATATTTTGGTTCAAAGAAGATATTTGATTTTTTGAAATAGCGCCTTACCAAGTCTGCAAATTGATCCGGATTATTTTTTCGCAGCTCAGAAGCGCGGATGCCACTTTTTTGTTGAATAAAGTTTTGAATAACGCCCTGCAAATCAGGATCAAGGTTATCAAAAAGATTAACCGTCTCAGCAACAGCAGTAATGTTAATCTTTTCCTCAAGGCCCAGCTGGCTAATGGATTCTTCGATCTCTTTCTCCAACTGGTCTAAGAATGTGATAGGCCTGTCTTCTGATTTGGCGGTTTTCCCCCTAAGTCCAGCAACAACGGGAAACAGACGCCGCTTCTTATATCTGAATTGATAATTTTTTATATCGGCATCGTGAACACAATCCCACACTTGGTCGGAATTATCGCTTAACAAACACGCCAGGGTCGCTAAGAAATGAGACTTTCCGACTCCGTATTCGGCGGTCAGCCAAAAGCCTCTTCCTATTGGCTCTGAAAAGGCCAAAAGAATTTCTTCAAAAACCGATTTAATCGTTTTGGCAAAATAATAAAGCCGTACAGTATCTTCGCGATTTTCTGGACGGATCGATTCCTCTAAATTAATCGTATCTTGGATATAAGCAATTTCCTTGCCGCTCCTTATCGAAGGGATTCTTTCAATTATTTTATTTAGAGGTTTCCGTAACATTCTATTTCTCCTTAATCTCGGATAATCGATTTTGTGATGCCTAACTGCTTGGTCATTTGGAGCACTATACCCCCAGCATTTTTTTTCACCCACGCCTCTGCTCTCGGAGGTATTCTTTTTATGGAATCTGGCGGCACGACCAAAATGACAGCAGATCTTGGACTTATTCCATGCCGCAAAATTGGCGAGAGATCACAGCTATATCTTGCGAGCAGTATAGCATTTCTAATTATTAGTGCGGATGGTTCTTTTCTTTCGGCTTCATATCTTTTGCATTCCGATTCGAGCCAGTTCTCGATCGCTTTTTGAATATCTTTAAAACCGTTTATCTTACTATCATGATTAGCTATCAGATCGATCTGGCTTAGCTCAACATCATATTTAGACAAAATATCCCTTAATATAGTTTCCGACTGGTTCCAAATAAACGCCAACCTCCAAGGAACTGAGCTGGTTCTCATATGATCTAGGATATTCAGAAATTCTTCTTGATTCACTTTTCAAATTCCATCATTTCGATTAGCTCTTTCCAAGCAAATTTTGTGGTAATCTGTTCAAGATGATCTGCAACGGCATATCTCATAATCAGGCCTTGCGATTCTGCATTCCGAAATACAACTCTCAAGAAATCAAATTTTCTGAAGCCTAAATATTTCCAATAATGAGAAGCTTCTAAATCTGATAGCCTTATCGTCTGGGGTGATTGTGCAAATAAAAGGTGTGTCGAAATAATGAGCGTATTGTCAAGTTCTCCAAATCCGGATACGTAATAAGAATTCTTATTTTGTGGAACAAGATAGCCAGCAAATTGGAGACAACTGGCAAGCCTTTGAGAAAGTTTTTTCCCAAATTGGCTATAAGCAGTCTCCGTGTAACTTTTGATATCATTTCTTTCTATTAGCGATCCCGGTTCCCTAGGCCAAATTAGATCAACATATGTGCGGCCTACAAGCGGTTCAATCATACAAAAGAGAATTCTCCAAATTTTTTCTACCGTTGTCAGCTTTTGATCTTTTTTGGCGATATCACATAATCCAGATAAAATATGCTCGTCTAGACGAGCGAACCGAGTAGCTAAAGCTCGGCCATATCGAGCACGCGTAACTTCAGAATTGAAATGCAATAAATTTGCCAATTCTTTTGCTTTTGCGAGATTATCAGAAGTTTTTGCTTTGGAAAGCACAGCTAAGGTCTCTTTCCATAAAGGTTCCTGTGGAAAAAACAATTTATCTTTACCTGTTGATCCAATTACCCGTTCAGTCACATTTTGCTCCCGAAAAATTGTTCTTATACTTAATTATATACTCTGCAACAAAGTAGATTTCCATCCCATTTCAAGAGTTCCTGCTTATTTTCGCCATTAAACGTTCGAAACTATTTTTTGAGATATAGCAGAAGCTCCTAGGCGGATTTATTTCCTTGAATATTTCTGAAAGCGGAAATGGTTTAAGGAGATTTGTGACATCTCCGATTTCAATAGCTACTGCATGTTCATGGCCTCTAAAATATTCCCTGAAAGAGGGCTCGTCCAAACCGGCAATTTCTTCATACTCTTTCCACAACTCATTGGGCCGCGCAGTCTTAATATAAGAAATACTGAAATAGCCCACAATTCTTTTCACGGGACTTGTAGAATAAATCACAACATATTCCACGTTTCTTTTAAAGCGTTGCTTTCTAAATTCAACCTTTTTTTCGCCTGATAAAATTGCGTCCACGTAGATTGGCTTTATTGACATTAAGGCTATGTCATTAACCTGTTCTTGAGCCATTCTAAGCTCCCTTCTTTGATTCCTGTTATAGATTGCGGAGGTCGGAAGAAAACTCCTTTATTAATCAGCTCTTCAGGCGGCAGAGGAGGTTTTATAATTTTTGCTTGCCTGAAAAGGATTCCAAGTACCTCACTTTGACATAATTTTTCTATTTCATCAAAGCTATAAACTGTTCTCTTTGCAACTTTACGAGCGATCTCGTCTGGGTATTTTGATCGAAATGTCTCCTCTGCAATTCCAATGGCGACAATCCCTCTTTCTTGATGAGAACGGTAGAATAGAAGTATACAGCCTTGCGCAATCGATTTTGTCGGTGAATGACAAAGATAGGCTTTCCGCAGTGCATTTCCGAATGCGTGCCGGCCCGGAAATAAATCTAAATTAGAAGCTGTTTCCGGAAAAAGTACTGCCGCATATTCGTACCTGATAGGAATAAGATACCAAGGGACATCAAGACGGAAGAATCCTGGGCCATGACGAATATGATATGAAAGCGGGTCCAGTCCAGTGCTCTTTCCATCCTGTGTTAATGGTTTGACCATTATTAATTCGCCTAGAGCCGATCTTCGTTCCAAATAATAGAATCCAAAATCTCTTAATAGTTCAATCAATTTCCCATGTTTTTCAAAAGCTGTGATATAACTCCACTTGTACTTATTTTCATATGCATAATCAAATACGGCCTTTAGCAACAATTCACCATAGCGAAATCCATTGAACGAATCAGATACCTTGAAGCTGCAGATTTTTAAGACTCCCGTTCCCAGTCCGTAGGGATTGTCGTCTTCTTTTTTAACGATACAAAAAGCTGCTAACTTGCCTTCGTCTCCACCTATCGTCCAGCTAAGCCGATGCTCGCGTTTGCACTTGGTAAGCCATCCATTAAAACTTGGATAATCTTGGCGAAAGCTTTGGAAAATCGGGTCATCCGCATTCAGCGTATGAGCTCTGGTCATTTGGACTGCCGGTGGTGGCAGAGTGAGGCACTCGAACAGATCTGATATGACGTCAACACCTTCCGATATGGTGAGCACTCGATCATCATGGCCGAGTCTTTCAGCTTTTTTCTTAAGATTTCTATCTTCCGTAATAAGGAAATCTACGGCATCAGCATCCAAAGCGGCTAGCAAAAGATGATCTACCCAATCATTTGAATCTTTTATGACTTTGCCTAAAACCTTCTCAATTTTAGCTGCGATCTGAGGTGGGTCTGGCAAATATGAATATTTTTCTAACAGATCTTTGTGGAGTCTTGCCCTTTCTTGGCTGGTGTCTCTATCTATATCTTTTGCGATAGCTGGATGCAAGTAGATGCCAACTCTGGCCTCGACTGCAAGTCTATGCAATCGTTTAGCCAAGCCGGAATACTGACTAATTTCTTTAATATCTGTTGGTTCCAACGGAATGAATATATTAGTGTCAAGCAAAATATTCATTTTAGGTGAGGTCTTCCAATTGATCTTGTTATCTGATGCCGCATGCGTATTGAAAAAATAAGCGATACTTGTAATGTTCTAGAGATGTTGCGGCTTCCGAGCAAACAGATGACTTTCAAACTATCTACTTCCCCTTATAGCAAATGGCTCTGGGGCATGCCAATCATTATCATGGGCCAAACGCCATGGGCTTGAAAATCACCTTTTAGGGCGATTTTTATGACAGCCATTATTACCCCTTATTATTTCCCCCTATTGGAGGTTTGGCGCTTCTTCTTTCCGGTTTCGAGCTTTAGCAATTTGTAGCGATCGGAAAAGATGGAGCCGAATTCCTTTTCGATGAGCGGCCCCTCGTAACGGTCCTTGAGGTAATGGAAGGGTAAATTCCCTGGGGGATCGCGTAGCCAATTCACAATGGTATCTATTTTATTACCCATTCAATTACGTATTACCCAGTTTTGGGCTTATGCGGTGCCATTTAGCATCCCTCCCGAGACCGAGGCATTCTATCTTTCCCGCATCCCGTTCTTTCTTGAGAGCTTTGCGGATCATCTCAACGCTCACTCCTGGGCATGAAGATGCTGTATCGTGTCTTCGCCGATTTCAAGCTTCCTCCCGCTTTCATGTATGAGTTTCAAGGCATCTCGGTAGCCTCTGACTTCGGCTTCACGAAACTGCATTGTATCTCCATGTAGACATAACAGGCCTTTTGAGCTATAAATAAAATACAATCACGATGGGAGGCCATCCAAAGGGTCCCGTCCCGCGGTAATGCCTCCTCTGTTGAGTTGCCTCCTGCAATCAGATTTTCCCCTTGTTTAGCAGCGCCCGCAACTTTTTCCTTTTAACTTCGAGCTTCAGCAGTTTATAGCGGTCGGAAAAGATGGAGCGGCCGGCGCTCGCCCTCTCCCCTGCCCTCGCCCCGAACACCTCTCGCTCGCGGCTGTCCGGGTCGCGCTTGATATAGTCCTCAAACTGCGCCGCCGACACAAATCCCAGCTCCCTCACCTTCCGCAGCATGGCGGCGAAGCTCACGCCGAAATAACGCTTCAGATAAAGCACCTGGTCGAACGTCAGCCTTCGGCCGCCGAATTCCTTCTCGATGATCGCCCGGACCTTGGAGGCGGGCATCAAGAAGCTGGCCGCGAACGTCTGGCTGAATTTCTCCCTCGGATGGTAGAGAGAGACGTACTCATCAACGAAAACATCAGGATTGTCGAGGAGAGGGCCCTCGTAACGGTCCTTGAGGTAATGGCAGTATTCGTGGGCGGCGGTGAAGGCCTGGCGGCCGCGCGTGTCGGCGCTGTTGATCAGAGCAAAGGCGGCTTCTTTGTCCTCGAGGAAGATGAAGGCGCCGGAGAGCTTGGAGTTCACGGGGATGGGCAGGCGGAGGATGCGGCAGCCGTTGAGCTCCGAGAGAGCGAAAACATCGCGGATGGGCTCGTCACCGAGCCCGAGACGGCGGCGTTCCTCCTCGGCCAGGCGCTCGGGAGAGATGTTGGAGTAGAGAGGGGCAAGCTCGAGACGGCGGGAGGAGCCGGAGGCGGATGCGAGGCGCTCGAGCCTCAGATAGTCGTCGCAGTATTTTTTGAAGCGCTGGAGGATGGAGCGGCCGGCATCGTCAAGCCCTTCGGGCACAGCAGGGGCTGCGGGGGCGGCGGGCCCTGCGGGCTGTGCACTCCCTGCAAGCCCTGCGATCCCTCCGTCGCCTTCGCCCCGGAGGAGCAGGCTGAAAGAGGCTTCTTTCTCTTGAAGGAAGTAGCCGATGTCCTTTTTGAGGAACGAGGCGATTTTGTTCAGGGTAGTGAGAGACGGAGCCCTTTTGTCGGCCTCGAGGAGGGAGATGAATTCCGAGGAGAGCCCCAGGGCGCGGGCGAAGGCCCTCTGGGAGAGGCCCAGCTCTGTGCGGGCTTTTTTGATCCTGACTCCAAGAACCCCTTGCATGCCTGTTTAACGCCCCTGCAAGGCACTATATAACATTATGTCAGGGTTATGTCAATAAAATTGTGGGCTGCGGACAGGGGGTTATAAAGAAAGGTGAAATCTTGGGAAACTTCTGTATGACCTAGGTCGATCTAAAGTCGTAGGGCGAGAAAATCAACAGGAGCATTTTCATGAGAATATTCAAATTTGACCGGCGTCTTTTAAAATGACAAAAAGCTTGACAACAGTGTTATAATAATTGTGGCAAAAGCAAGTCAAAAGCTACTAAACGCCCCTTGCGACATTTTGGCCGCCAATAAAAAGACCAAAATCGACCAAGGGGCTTTGTTTTTAGGAAGAAAACCGTGTGCAGAGTAGTATTTATGATTGATGGCTGGTTTATGAGGAAACGCATTTACCAGCTAAAGACCTTCTTCTATAACGGCCCAAATATCAGGAATTATTGCATGCATTTTTTAGGTGATGCAGATGCCTTATATAGGATATTTTATTACGATACCGAGCCCTTAATGGAAAAAGGACATAATCCGATAACAAAAGGATTCATCGACTTCAGAAAAACTCACGTTGCTTTGCAGCAAAAAGCGCTCTTTGACTCTCTTCGTAGAACACCAAATTTCGCGCTTAGATTAGGTAAGACGATTTGGAGAAATAATAATTGGATAAACAAAAGGCTGTCGATATGAAAATCGGCCTGGATATTGCTTTGATAGCAATGAAAAGGTTAGCAGATTTGCTGCTTATAATTACGGGAGACGCAGATATAGTCCCGGCGTTAAAACTTGCCAGGCGAGAGGGAATGCAGGTCGGCTTAGATCCTTTGGGTTGTCCGATACAGCCTGAACTGCAAGAACATGTCGATTTTGTAACTACAAAGATTAACGCCTATAGACCTTTGCTGCCCATGAATGAGTAGGCGCTTACCGGCTGCCAGAAATTGACCTCATCGATGGCGGCGATGCTCGAGACAACGTCGAACCAGTCGTTGTCTGTAATGCCTATCCAGAGATTCCGGCGACGCTGATCACTTGGCTGGCCGTCCAACACTCTACCTCCCCTTATTATTTCCCTCTATTGGAGGTTTGACGCTTCTTCTTTACGGCTTCGAGCTTCAGCAGTTTATAGCGGTCAGAGACGATGGAGCGGCCGAAAACTTCCTTTTCGCGGCTGTCCGGGTCGCGCTTGATATAGTCCTCAAACTGCCCCGCCGATACATATCCCAACTCTCTCACCTTCCGCAGCATAGCGGCAAAGCTCACGCCAAAATATCGCTTCAGGTAAAGCACCTGCTCGAGATCGAGCTTTCGTCCGCCGAATTCCTTCTCGATGATCGCCCGGACCTTGGAGGCGGGCATCAGGAAGCAGGTCGCGAATGTCTGGGCGAATTTCTCACGCGTATGGTAGAGAGAGACGTACTCGTCGATGAAAACATCAGGATTGTCGATGAGAGGGCCCTCGTAACGGTCCTTGAGGTAATGGCAGTATTCGTGGGCGGCGGCCGGCGCGGCGCCGGGGGCGACCGGAGCCGCTTCCAATTCTCAACAGATGATATATTTCTGGAAGAACGGATTCGGAGCTATTCAAACAAACGCTTTTCAGGATTGTCTTCTTTTATGATTTGGATTATCTGGCGAGCTAAAACTTTCGCCGTCCTGATCGCGGATCGGGCCTCTTCCCGCGATGTATGGTTATCTGAATCATAAATAAAATCATGCCGCTTCACCCCTTTGAATACATTAAAGCTCTTGACGCTCTGATCATGGCATGATAGGCGATTGTGAAGGCCCAGGTTAGATCGATGCTGAACATAGAACCGGCAGCTCTTAAGTCTATCATCGCCCGCTTCAATTGATGTTCAATCTGCTTGAAATCTGGCGTCTGTTTTTTAATCAGCCTATTTTTTAATAATCTTTCGGAGCTCATTCTTATCACCCACGAGTATAAACTTTTTTTCTCGAATCAGGAGAATATGATTTGGGTTTCTCCATTAAAGTCAGATTCCTGTCCTATGATCAAATTGCTGGAAGCGCTCTCGAAATTCTAAAAAAATATGGAGTGGAAGGATGGGAACGTCCGGCCGAATTTCTCCCGCGGATCCGAGAGAGAGACGTACTCACCGATGAAAATGCCGTGGTTCGCGTTGAGCATCCCCGAACACCAAAACATATCGTGCGGCTTGCCCCTTGGGGAAATACGGTATGACGTTCAGGGCTTTGTTAATAAAATTGTGGGCGCCGGACACGGGGTTAGAAAGATCGAGATCAACCTTCAGTTATTCATCATGAGAAGAGAGCAGCCACTTCCAAACAGGAAGCATCTTGATCGCTGCACCGTTGGAAGTCTTCGTCCCCTCCTGGTTGTA
>Ga0315280_10003610_pt1 | contig 23610 bp, 23 predicted proteins | sample YL17G06_40_MG_FD_203697 | JGI IMG/M metagenome (GOLD analysis project Ga0315280, IMG submission 203697) | Sediment microbial communities from Yellowstone Lake, YNP, Wyoming, USA - YL17G06_40 | ecosystem: Environmental > Aquatic > Freshwater > Lake > Sediment | place: USA: Wyoming | collected... | reverse complement strand
GTCCCGGTGATGGGTAAAAGGAAGCCGATGACGGCCCCCAGCGAGGCCCCCTGGGCCACGCCGATGAGGTAGGGGTCGGCGAGGGGGTTGCGGAAGAGCCCCTGATAGGTGGCGCCGGCGGTGGCCAGTGCCGCCCCAACCAGCCCAGCCATGATGACCCGGGGGAGTCTTATATCCAGGATGATGGTGGCGATATTGCCCGCCCAGGTCGGGGATATATTCACAAAGGGCAGCTTATCAAGAAGAATCTGGAAGGTCGTCATTGGCGGGATGCGGACGCTGCCGATGCTGGTGGCCAGTATCGCCAGCACCACCAGGGCGATGGCCAGCCCCAGTATACTGTAGAGCCGTGTGCGCCTCCCCGAAAAGTAGGCGATATTCGGCTTGTCGGTAGCTGTGTTAAAAGACATCTTTCATCATCCTTAACCTACTTGAATAGTTCCGGGTGGATGATTCGTGCCATTTCCTCCAGCCCCAGGGCTATCCGGGGGCCATAGCGGCTGGTAAGGTCATCATCAATAGTAAAGATTCTACCCAGTCTGACCGCGGTTATTTTCTGCCAGATGGGATGCTCTTTAAATGCCTCTGGTGCCGTAAAGGCTGTTCCGTGTTTGGTCGGAATGATGATGATATCTGGGTCAGAGTTGACTATTTCCTCAATGCTGAATTGCGACCAGGGGGCTTGGGCTTTAGCACCAATATTCTCTCCACCCGCCGTACTGATAAGAGAGTCAATAAAGGAGCCAGGGCCAGCTGTCCAGGGGCTGTTCAGGTTCTCTGCCTCTATAATGTAGAAAACCTTGGGCCGGCGGGCACCTTTCACCCGGTCGGCAACATGCAAGATACGCTCCTGCATATCCCTGATGAGCTTCTCGGCTGTCTCTGCTGTGTTGGTAACCTTCCCTACTAACTCAATATCTCTTAGAACACCCTCAATATCCTTAGGCTGGAGGACAATATAGGTAATTTTCAGTGCGTCAAGTGCGGTCATCAGCGGCTTGTTGCTCCCCATGGTGAAAACCAGGTCCGGGGAGAGGGCGACGATGTTTTCAATGGTGGGGTTCCAGAAACCGCCGACCTTGGCCTTCAATTGGGCTTCCGGGGGGTAGTCGCAGTAGGTGCTGACCCCGACCACCTTTCCCCCCAGCCCCAGGGCAAAGAGAATCTCGGTGATACCCGGCACATGGGATATAAGCCTCTCGGGGGTTTTATCTATAGTTATCACCCTCCCGGAGTCGTCGGTGAAAGACCCTGGGGGTGATGGGTGGCCGCAGCCGACGAACCACGTAAGCAGCCAGCTTAGAATAATCAATACAGCGGTGGCTATTCGTATCCTTTTCAATGGAGAACCTCCTTAAACCGGCTTGGCTGAGCTGACCGAGAAGTCAGCACCTGGTTCATGGTTAAATATCGCATGTTCCAGGTTTTGATGATTGATTTAGATATTTTGTCTATTCTCTTAAATTCATCCAGCAATTCGTCCTCCCTGACCTCAATGTAGCTGGCATCAGGCTCGTAAACAGTCTCGGTGGTGTAGGACTCGGCATTGTCAAGGTAATTCCTGGCGGTAGCCGAGGCTCTCAGCATTTGTTCTTTGGTCGGGCTTTCCCTGAGGCTCTTATGCCTTGTGTGCTCGGGGGCAAACTGGTATATCTTATAGGATATGCGTCTGTTGACCTGGCTTAAAAACCTGGCTATCTTTTGGACCTCGTCTATGTCCACGATGCCTGGAATGAAAATCGTACGGACATAAAAGTTTAACCCGTACTTACTCAAGAGTTCTACCGCCCTTAATACGTTGGTGTTGCTTTTGCCGGTATACCATCGGTGGACTTCGTCGCTATATGCCTTCAGGTCTAGTTTGATGTAATCTACGTGCAAAAGGCCTAGCTGCTCAACCAGGTTTTTGTCGAGTAGATAGCCGTTGGTTGATATTCCAATCCGGCTAACATGCCGTTCCCGCAGTTTCTGGATGAGGGAAATGAGGTAGTCTACATTTACCGTTGGTTCGCCGCCTGTCATCTGGACGTCATCAATGAGTCTGCCGTAGATGAGGTGGCAAGACCTGACGATTAACTTGACCAGTCCATCAACAGAAAATGGTCTGCCTACGTCCCGTTTGGCCAAGGCAAAGCACCCTTTACAATTGAAATTGCATCCGGCTAAATTAATCTTCACCTTTTGATAAGGGCTAGCCACAAAGGTTAAGAATGGCACCCGTCGGCACCTAGTCATTCAACCCCTCCCTTAAATGGTTTCCGATTGTCTTGCCATAAAAAAACCCCTCCGCCTATAGCCGAGGGGTTCCTAGACTTAATAAAAAGTCCTACCACCCCCGGCGGAGTGATGTAGACTATGCCGGGGCTGGCGTTCTGGCTTCTGATGATGACTCATCAGTTACAGCGGCGCGGCCGCGTCGGGTTTTCACCGACTTGCTCTCCAGTTAGGCCCTCACTTGCGCTTGGGCACCCCGGTTGATTATTTAATTTTAGCCCAGTATATAACAGTAGGTAGAGAAAATTCAAGTGGGGTCTATTGCCTTGGTTGGCATTGCCCCATATCAAAAGTGGTATAATATATCCTGAGGGGGTGATGGAAGGTGGTCAAGATTACGAAAAAAATTGCTCTTCAGTGGCTGGCCGATGTCCCGCAGGACAAGCAGTTCTGGTGCGCCGATGGCCGCACCCTGAAGAACCTGTCGGAGCTGCAAGCAGCTCTTGGGGACATGAGCCAGGATACCTTCCGCTCTCATGCGAATGAGGCGAAAAATGACTTCAGCAACTGGGTCCGTGATGTCATCGGTGACGAGCCGCTTGCCAATGACCTCCAGAAGAGCCAGACCCAGTCCCAGGCGGCACAGGTTGTGGCCGACAGGGTCGCTCAGCTTAGGCGCAAGGCAGGTATCGGGTAGCGCCAGGGGTTTTCCTTAAAGGCTGCTGCACGGAAAGGTAAGTAGAAGAGCCATCGTGAGTTTCCTTAACGTCCTTTTTGCCGCCGCCGAGGCCAGTCCCCTGGTCAAGGTGGGTGGTCTGGGTGATGTGGCCGGTTCCCTTCCCCGGGCCCTGCGGCGGCTGGGTCATGATGTCCGCATTATCATGCCCCGTTATGCCACTATTAATCTTGAGGGGTATCAGGTTACCCCGCGCGGCGGCTTTGATGTGTCTTTCCTGGGTGGCCAGGAGAATATCGGTATCAGCGAGGTAATTCTCAGGGATAGGACGCCCGTTTATCTGCTGGAAAATGGCCGGTACTTCAACCGGCGCGCCGTCTACGGAGAGGGGGATGACCTGGACCGTTTCCTCCTGTTCTCACGCTCGGTGATGGGGCTCCCCAGGCATCTGGGCTGGCCGCCGGATATCATCCACTGCCACGATTGGCACACGGCCTTGGTGCCGGCCCTGCTCCGTGTCTCTTATAGAAAAGACCCTTTCTATGCGTCGTGTGCCTCGGTATATACCATCCACAACCTGGGCTACCAGGGCTGGTTTGATGACTGGTTTGCCGGGCGCGCCGGCCTCCATGAATATATGCCGCCGGCTGATGACCCCCAGCGCCACCGCTCTTACAACATGATGGCCATCGGTATCCGCAACGGCGATGTTGTCTCCACCGTCAGCGAGACCTATGCCCGCGAGATACTGACGCCGGAGTACGGCATGGGCCTGGAGGCATTGCTGGAGCACCGCCGGGACAGCCTGGTCGGCATCCGCAACGGGATTGATTATGAGGAGTTCAACCCGGCCCATGACGAGCTCATCGCCTCCAGCTACGACGAGTCTAACCTGGGGGCGAGGCTGGCCAACAAATTGGCGCTGCAGCAAAGGGTAGGGCTGCCGACGAGAGGCGATGTACCCCTGCTGGGGGTGACGGAGCGCCTGGTCTACCAGAAGGGTATTGATATCTTAATCGGTGCCCTTTATATGCTCCTGGGCGACACCGATGTACAGGTCGTACTCCAGGGCACTGGGGAGTTCCAGTATGAGGAGTCCTTAAGGCAGCTCCAGAGCCGGTACCCCGCTCAGGCCCGCATGAATATTGTGCTGGATTTCCATCTAGCGCGGCAGATTTTCGCCGGCTGCGACATCAGCCTCTCGCCCTCCCGCTACGAGCCCTGCGGCCTATCTCATCTCATCGCCATGCACTACGGGGTGGTGCCGGTGGTGCGGCGCACCGGTGGCCTGGCGGAGACGGTGACGGACTGCCCCCCTGACCTCGCCACGGGGCTCGGTTTTGTCTTTGAAAGGTACGACCAGAGTGACCTGCTTGATGCCCTGCGGCGGGCCGTGGCAGCCTTCCGAATGAGGGAGGCTTGGCTTGGGCTGATGAGGCGGGTGATGCAGGAGGACTTCTCCTGGGGGCCCTCCGTCCCGAAATATGTCTCCCTCTACGAGATGGCCCACCGTAAAGTGACGGATGCCAAGCTGTAAAAGGATGGGTGATGTCAGGCGAAGTTGCACTATGGATAGCCTTCGGCGTGCTGGTGCCGGTGGTGCTCTTTCTGGACCTGGGTGTCTTCCACCGCCGGGCCCATGCGGTTAAGTTGAAAGAGGCGCTGGTCTGGAGCGCCGTCTGGATTGCCCTGGCTATCCTTTTTGGCCTGGCCATCTACCTTGTGCTCGGCCATGGCCAGGCCATCCTGTTCTTCACCGGCTATCTGGTGGAGGAGTCCCTCAGTGTGGACAACCTCTTTGTCTTCCTGCTGATATTCACCTACTTTAGTGTGTCCCCCGCTCACCAGCACCGGGTGCTTTTCTGGGGCATCCTGGGTGCCGTCATCATGCGCGCCATTTTCATCATCTGCGGGCTGACCTTGCTGGAGAATTTCCACTGGGTCATCTATATCTTCGGTGCCTTCCTCATCTATACGGCGGTTATGATGTCCTTGAAGAAGGAGAGGGAGATTCACCCGGAGGCCAACCCTGTCCTCAGGCTCTTCCGCAGGCTGGTGCCGATGACGAAAAAGTGCCACGGTGACAGGTTTTTCGTTAGGGGAGGGGGGCGCCGCCTGGCCACGCCCCTGCTCATGGTGCTGGTGGTGATTGAGACGACGGATGTCGTCTTCGCGGTGGACTCTATACCGGCGGTTCTGGCCATCACCACGGACAGGTTTCTTGTTTACACCTCCAATATCTTTGCCATTCTGGGGCTGCGTGCCCTCTACTTCGCCCTGGCCGGCGTCATCCAGCGGCTGTACTACCTCAATTACGGTCTTGCCGCCGTCCTCCTCTTCCTGGGGCTGAAGATGCTGTTTTCCGTGGTCTATGAGATGCCAGCGGCGCTCTCCCTGGGGGTGGTTCTGGTGATACTGGCCATTTCGGTCCTGGCTTCGGTAGTGCGGGCAAGAAGGAAGGCATGAATTTCATCGGGAGGGGGATATTATGGACTACGTGAAAATCTTGAGTGACCTTATTGCTGTTGATACCTCGGTGCCGCCTGGCCTCAATTACGAAAAGGTGATGGACTATCTGGAGCCCCCATTTAAGGCCGTCGGCTTGGCTACCGAGAGGGTCTCTATCCCTGCCGAGCACGCCGATGGTACCGGCGGTAGGGTCAACCTCTTGGCCCACCGCCGCCAGGCGAATAAGCCGCGCCTTATCTTCTATGCCCATGTGGATGTGGTGCCGGCTAGAGATTGGCCGGCCTTTACACCGAGGGTGGAGGGGGATAAGATATACGGCCGCGGTGCCGCCGACATGAAAGGGGCGATTGCCGCCCTCCTCTTGGGACTGGAGGCCGTAGCGGGTAAGCCGCTGAAGTACGATACCTCGGTAATGCTCACCACGGATGAGGAGACCGGCCAGCACCAGCAGCTCAAGTACCTGGCCCGGTATCTTGAGCCGGTGGCCGGTGCCCACTTCTTCAATCTTGATGCCAGCTTCGGCTATGTGGGTATCGCCAACCTGGGGGCCTTACAGATGGATATTAGGGTCAAGGGCAGGTCGGTTCATTCGGCCATGTCCCAGCGGGGGGAAAATGCCGTGGAGAAGGCCAGCCTTATTATGGCCGCTCTACTCAAGCTGAAGAAGCGGGTGGTGAAGAGAAAGTCGCATGTAGCGGTACATCCGGGGACAGGCCTGGGGCGGATGCAGGCCAGGTTGAATATCAATATGGTTCATGGAGGCATCAAGGTCAATGTTGTCCCCGACGAATGTATCATCTCCATAGACCGGAGGTTAATCCCTGAAGAGACTATTGATGAGGCCAGGGAGGAGATTATGGGCGTTCTGGCCTCTGTAGGCGGTGTTAGCTGGGAGATAGCCAGGACCTTTGCCATTCCCCCCGTGCCCCCCTGCACCGCCCCGGTTGTTGATGAGCTTTCGGCGCTGATAGAGTCGGTCACCGGGAAGGGGGGGAAGTTTGGGGAGATGGGCTCCGGCGACCTGCCCCATATCGTGGCCGGGTGGGGGGGCCAGACATTCAGCCTTGGCGTCATCCGGGCCGACAACAACATACACGGCAAGGACGAGTTTGTTTATCAGAAGGACATTGAGCAACTGGCTGAAATCATCGCCCGCTTTATTGCGGCCTAGCCTCCGGAAGGCTCCTTTTTCATCAGCTCATCAAAGGCGACAAACCACTTTAGCTTCAGGTCGTCATTCCAGGTCGGGTCAAAGTTCGGAAACTTGGCCAAAAGCAACTTGTGCCAAGAATTTTGACTTGGTAATTCTTCCAGATTCAATGGAATTTGTATATTCCTGTTTGTCCTATTGGACGTTTTTCTGGTAGCAGTCCTAGCGCTGGGGCTGGCATGGGTTGTTCTTGTTCTTTTCGTAATAAACGGGGACAGTGCCATACCGGCATCGCTGACCAGGGCGATGAAGAACTTGACACATTTGCGGCTGACGTCGTCGGCCAGTTGAAAGGTATTGTGAAAGGTCTCTTCTAGCTGGGCATAGGTAGCGCTCTCTATGTCCAGGGAACCCCTCAGTGCGAAATCAAATGCCTCGGCGGCTATCTCCCTTAAGATGCGTGCCCTTTGCTCCCCCCGGGCGGCGGCCAGCAGCTTAAGCTGGTCCATGGGCTTGCCGTTGGCATCAATAAGCTTCAGGAAGCGCAGGGCGGCCATGAGCTGTGTTCCGTTGCTGCCGGAGAACATACCACCCCAGTAGCTGCGGTCAATACGTGAGGGCATCCGCTGCTGCAGGCCGTCGACGAAGTTGCAGAAGGTGCGGTAGGAAACGTAGGGTGGCAGATGTCTTCGTCCTTTATCAGTGGCCATGGCCCGACCTCAGCGGCGTTTTTCCTATTATATTCCAAAAAGGTGTTGTTGGCAAGAGGTTTTTTTATTTTTTATGGAATTAGGGCTGAATATTTGTGGTAACAAGAGGTAATTATTATGGAACTACAAAGGATTCGGCAGAAATGGAAAGGACAATATTTGCGGCTGGTTTATGGCACGTTATAGTATTTCCTATCACACCCTGAAATGGGTGGCACTAAAAGTCTCAAAACGGCAAATTTTAATGTCTGAAGGAAAGGAGGTACCAGGTCTCATGGGGACGCCGATAGAATACCAAAAGCTCATGACGGAGATAGTCTTCATCAATCTGCCCGGTCCGGATGAGCCGACCCCGGGGATGAGTGGTGGGGAGCTGTTACACGGCTTTCTGGCGGAGCTTCACCGGTCAGCCAACCAGGAGTTAAGGGACTACATTAATCTCCTGTGTAACAAGTGGAATGTGCGCTACCGTGAAAGTTACCGTGAACCCAAGGCCAAAGGGTAAGTAATAGCTTAAAGTCTAAAAGGAGGGCAAAATGAAGAGAGAAAGGATTGCAGCGATTGATGTCGGCACGACCAAGGTCTGCACCGTTATGGCCGATGTCTATCATAATGAGAGCATCCGGGTTCTGGGGGTTGGTGTCACCCCCTCTCATGGGCTACACAAGGGCTTGGTCGTTAATATTAATGAAGCCAAGGAATCAATACGGCAGTCGGTCAGGATAGCCGAGCGGATGGCCGGACACAAATTGGAATCAGCCTATGTGGGTGTTACCGGCCGGCACATGAGCTCGGTCAATAACCGCGGCTCTATTGCCATTACCCGCAACAGCCAGCTGGTGCGCCCCGATGACCTGAGGCGTGTCCTGGATGTAGCCCGCAGCATCAAGGTTCCCAGCGAGCAGAAGCTCCTCCATGTTATTCCTCGTTCCTATGCCCTGGACGGTCAGGAAGGGGTCAAGAATCCGGTGGGTATGCATGGCTTCCGCCTGGATGTGGAGACCCATATCATTACCGCCGCCATCACCTCAATTCAGAACCTGACCAAGTGCATACGGGGTGTCGGCGTTGAGATTGAGGACCTGGTCATAGAGCCGCTGGCCAGCGCCGAGGCCGTCCTGGCCCCGGAGGAGAAGATGGACGGCGTCCTCCTGGCCGATATCGGCGGCGGCACAACCGACATCGCTATTTTCAAGGACAATACCATATTTCATACCTCGGTACTGCCGGTGGCCGGATACCAGGTCAGCCGGGACATCTCGGTGGGCCTGGGCGTTTCCTTTGAGCTGGCCGAGGAGATGAAGAAGAAGTACGGCGATGTAACACCGAAGGAAGAGGAGAAAAGCTCGGGCGATATAGCCATCACCCAGGATGGCCACAGCGTTTCCTACAATGACCTGTCCGAGATTATCCGTGTCCGTGTTGAGGAGCTGCTGCGGCTTATCCTGCTGGAGCTGCCTCAGTCAGATTATGCCAAGCTTATCCCGGCGGGCGTAGTCCTGACCGGTGGTGGGGCCAATCTCCCCGGTATTGCTGAGCTGGGCGAAAAGGTGGCCAGGCTCCCGATGAGGATTGGCCGGCCCGTCGTTCTGCCCGGCGTCTCGGATGCCCTGAACGACCCCGCCTACGCCACGGGAGTTGGTCTCCTTATGTGGAGGTTGAAGAATGAAGACATGCAGCCCCCCAGGATTAAAGAGGGCGGCAACACTCTTCTCCATCTCCTTTCCCATATGCTCCGTCTTTTCCGCTAGCCAGGGTTAATAAATATTAAATTGGAGGGCAGAAATGGCAAAAACAAGTTATGTGCCCAGTGGGGCAAAGATTAGAGTCGTTGGGTGTGGTGGGGCGGGTTGTAATGCCGTGACCAGGATGGTCCGCGAGCAGATACATGGTGTGGAGTTTATCGCCATAAATACTGACGCCCAGCACCTGGAGATTACCGAGGCGATGATGCGCATCCAGATTGGCGAGAAGCTCACCCGCGGCTTAGGTGCCGGCGGCGATAACCATCTGGGGCGCAAATCGGCCGAAGAAAGCCGCGATGAACTCAGGGAGGCAGTGGCTGGGGCGGATATGGTCTTCGTTACTGCAGGTATGGGCGGCGGCACCGGCACCGGTTCCGCGCCGATAGTGGCGGAGATGGCCAAGCAGAGCGGCGCCCTCACCATTGCCGTGGTGACCAAGCCGTTCAGCTTTGAGGGCACTCACCGCGCCCAGGTAGCTGAGGAAGGTATCAACGAGCTGATGGAAGTAATTGATACCTTAATTATTATCCCCAATGACCGGCTTTTTGAACTCTGCGACAGCAAGACGGGTGTTGATGGTGCCTTCAAACTGGCTGATGAGGTCCTCCAGCATGGCGTCCAGGCTATTGCCGAGGTCATCACCGTACCGGGCCTGATCAACCTTGACTTCGCCGATGTCCGGACGATAATGAAGGATGCCGGTCCTGCCTGGATGTCCATCGGCCGTGGCTCCGGTCAGAACCGTGCCGTGGAAGCTGCCAAGCAGGCCCTGGCCAGCCCGCTACTTGATGTTTCCATGCAGGGGGCCAAGGGCGTACTCTTTAACCTCGCCGGCGGCAGCACCCTATCGCTTTTTGAGGTGAACATGGCGGCGGATGTCATCCGGCAGGCGGTTGACCCGCAGGCGAATGTCATCTTCGGCGTCGTTCTTGACCCCAATATGGGTAACGAGGTGAGGATGACCCTTATTGCTACCGGCTTTGAGGCGAATACCATCGGCGGCAGCGCCCGGGAAAGGGAGATGGCGCGGATTTTAAAGGGCATGCAGGATGAGGAGTTTGATGTCCCATCATTCCTGCGGCACCGCAATGTCTTCCCGACCAGTCGTGCTCGCCCCATGCATACTACCGTCCGCAATTAGGGAATTTGGCAAGGTTAGGCGCTAGGAAAGGAGCTTATGGCTATCATCACCGGGACTAGGACGGCTCAGTATCTGGGCCGGTCTATAGAAGAAATAACCAGTGACCGCTGGTGTCTGAATCTGTTGTGGTTTTTTACCTCTCACCCCAACAGTCGCTTCGGCAAGCTGGCGATTGTTCACGCCACAGATGAGGACGGCAGCAGGCTCAGGGTGGAGAAGGCGCTCTCGCAGCTCACCAAGGCCGGTGTATTAGAGACGACCATGGAGAATGGTGCCTGTCTTTATATGCTGACCAGTAATGAGGCAGTCCGCCAGGTGGTCTTAGCCATAGCTGAACTTGACTGGCGCCGGTGGCAGGAGGCGCTGAAATATTCTAAGCCGGAGACCGCGCCGGCGCTTGGGTATCCTTTCTAAAGGGACCCTGCGGTACTAGTAGTGGACCGGTGGGGTGGGTAGGGGAGGTGTTGAAGCGGGCAATGGCTTAGGGGGAGGGACAAGTATGTCAAATAGCGGCATTATCCGGAGAGTGGTTAAGGAGCGCGGCTTTGGCTTTGTTTCCAGCCATGGTGGCAAGGATATTTTCTTTCACCAGAGCCAGCTCCAGGGTGTTGACTTCCGTATGTTAAGGGAAGGGCAAAGCGTCGTTTATAAGGTGGGGCTTGGCAGCAAGGGGCTAGAAGCTATGGATGTTAAGCTATCGGCCAAGTCCCTGCATGGCCTGAGTGGTATGGCCAGGATGTAGGGTATCAGCAAAGAAGAAAGGAGGTGCGTCTTAAGGCAAAATGGGCCAGGCCCCTAGGGGGCTGACCCAAGGCAGGGCCAGTAAGTAGAAAAGGCCCGGTGCAAAAATTACCAAGTTTCGGGGCTACTAACGGAAAGGTGGGGGAGTTATCTTATGATGGATAACTCCCCCTGCCTTTTTATGCCCCAGTTTAGAGCCTGGATAGCCTATTTTTCAAGGAACGGGGAGTCTTTGAGATGTCTCTCTTTTAAGGCGAGGAAAGCCCTGTCCAGGGTCAGTGCCTCTTGGCCAACCTTCTTGCTCAGGGCTTCAATAGCCCTGGCGGCTTCTTCTCTGACCTTGGCTACAGCGGCCTCGGCGGCTTTCTGCGCGGCCTCAGCCGCCTTCTCGCCGCTTATCTTTGCCTGTGCGGCGGCTTCCCTTGACTCCCTGGCGGCCGCCTGGGCCTGTTTTACGGCCTCTTCTACCCGCCTGATGTAGTTTTCAAGCTCATCCAGGATTTCAGGCAGGGGTTTGACCATTATCTTTGGTTGGCCCGCATCCATCGGTTCCTCCGGTGAATCTCTCCTGGGTGTTTTATTCATCTGGCTATCTCCTTCGCCCGGTCAGGCTATCCGCCCGGGGTCTTTTTGAAAATTTTTTCTTCTATTATTGTATCACAGGTCTGGCCCAGTTTGGAATAGGGGACAGGGGCCAACCTATAAGCCGGGTATTTCATAAGAGGGGGAAGGGCTATTCACTAAGGAATAAGCCCTTCCCCCGTTTCGCTGTCAGCAAGACTTATAGCTATTTCTTCTTGGCTGTCTCGTTTAACCTTATCTCAGACCGGCTATCGGGAAGAGGCTCAGCCCGAAGCTGATGCTTACGGCACCCATGATGGAAGCCAGCAGGATAATAATCATAAAGAGCTTAAACTCCCACGAGGCCAGGACCTTTCTGACCAGGGCTGCGGGCAGGGCTGCCTCGGCCTTGGCGGCGGCTTCCTCAGCGGCCCTGGCGGCGGCCTCGGCGGCCTCTTTGGCCATCTTGGCCACTTCCTCGGCCCTGGCGGCGGCCCTCTCCGTCACCCTCTGGGCTTCCTCGGCCGCCGCTCTGGCGGCCTTGGCTACTGCCTCAGCCCTGGCGGCGGCTTCCTCAGCCGCCCGCCTGGCTTGCTCGGCCTTACGTGCGGCCTCCTCGCCGGCGGCCTTCATCGCCGCCTCAGCAGCTTCTCTGGCTTTCTTGGCAGCCAGTTCGGCCTTGGCAGCGGCTTCTTTGGCCGCTTTAGTGGCTTCTTCGGCAGCCTCCCTGGCGGCCCGGATGGCCTCGGCGGCGGCCTCTTCGGCTTTTCTGGCCGCTTCAGCAGCAGCCGCGGCGGCTGATTTCATAGCCGCTTCGGCAGATGACTCGGCTTTCTCGGAGGCGGCTTTGGAGGCGTCGGCGGCTGCCTCGGCGGCCCGGGCCAGTTCCTCGGCCCTGGTTACCAGCTGGTGCAATGCCTGGGATGCCGCTGCGATGGCCTCATCGCCAGCTGCATCGGCCTGGTCGGCCTTCTGGCGTATTTTATCTACTGTCTTAAAGCCTGTAGCTGCGGCGGCCTTGGCTTCCGTGCCGGCCTCCTCAACCCTCTCGGCCAGTTTACCGGATACCTTGGCGGCGGCGCCGATGGCTTCGTTACCGGCACTGTCAGCCGCCTGGGCCTTAATCTGAACGACATCGGCAGTCTGGAAGGCGGTGGCGGCCGCCCTCTTGGCCTTTCTGCCCGCCTGCTCTGTCTTGGTGGCTGTTTCTGCCGAGAGCTTCTTGGCCAGTTCGGCGCGAACGGCCTTGGCTTCTTTGGCGGCTTCGTCAGCCTCTTTGCCGGCGGTGTTGGCGGCCTCAATGGCCTCCTGGACGGTCTGAGTGGCAGCCTTGGCTAGCTCTTCAGACCTGGCGGCGGCTTCCTCTGCCGCTAAAGCGGCGGCGGCGGCGGCCTCTTTGGCAGCCAGCTCTACTTCTTCGGCTTTTCTGGCGGCTTCCTCGGCCGCGTATTTAGCGCTTTGGGCTGTCTCCTCAGCCTCCTTGGCGGCCCGTATGGCTGCTTCGGCGGCCTCTTCGGCCCTTCTGGTAGCCTCCTCGGCGGCCTCTTCAGCCCTTCTGGCGGCCTCGGCGGCGGCGGCCTCGGCTGATTTGGTGGCGGCCTTGCTGGCTGCCTTAGCGGCGGCGCTGGCCTCCTCGGCCCTTTTGGCGGCTTCCTCGGCCCTTCTCGTCGCTTCGGCGGCGGCCTTCTCCGCGGCTTTCATGGCCGCTTCGGCGGCAGCCCTGGCGGCGGTGCTGGCGGCCTCGGCCCTTTTGGCGGCTTCCTCGGCGGCCTTCTTGAATTCGGCGACGGCCTTCTTCGCGCCCTTATCGGCCTCTTCAGCCTTCCTAGCGGCTTCCTCGGCGGCCAGTCTGGCGGCCTTGGCGGTTGCTTCGGCCTTATCGGCGGCCTCTTTAGCCGCGCGGGTAGCTGTTTCCGCTGCCTTCTCGCCGGCTAGGCGGGCCTCTGCAGCCCTTTTTTCGGCCAGGGAAGAGGCTTTGGTGGCGGCCACAGCTGCCTCCCTGGCTAACCTGGCGGCCTCTTCAGCCCTTCGTGCCGATTCCGCTGCTGCCCGTATATTCCCGTCCATCTCGTCGAGAATTTGGGGGAGCGGTTTGCTCATTATCTTTGGGGGTTCTTCAGGTTTTTTCTGTTCACGTGACCCGACATTTTTACTAACCATCTTTATCCTCCATCATTCCACTAGGCGAAATTCATTTATGATTATGCATTATAGTGCAGGTTTTGTGGGGTGTCAATAAATGCAGAAACAGGCACCCCGCAGGGTTTCTTGGCCTTGTGACCACAAACAGGTCAGGGGCCTTTGGAAAGTTCGGTATTTATTCTATGGCCGTGGAACATCTTTATATGCTGGTATCTATCAGAGATTTTATATCTAAGTATAAATAGGTAATTTATGAATAATACTATCACGAATAATATCATCATATATTTCAAATGTCAACATGTCTTTACTTCGTTATAGAAGGAGGTTATGAGCCGCCGAGGAATCGAACCTCGAACCGGCTGATTAAGAGTCAGCTGCTCTGCCAATTGAGCTAGCGGCCCAGGCTCACAACGCTTTTCATTCTAACACCATGGGGCTTATGGTGGCAAGGGTGGGCAAAAATAAGCTCTCCCGCTATCGCTTAACGGGAGAGCTTGCAACTTTTGGATGATAAGCCTTTTAGGCTAGTTCTGTATGTTCTTGTTGAGCCTTACCCAGTGCACCGGCGCCAGGATAGGCTCCTCGTTGGTGAGCGTGTTCTCGGGCTCATTCTCTATTTTGGGGTGAGCGAGGCTGAACTTCTTCATCTCTTCATCATGTTCCTGGAAGGATTTTCGCTCCGTTTCCTTAGCCGGGGCTTGCCCGCCTTTCTTGTTCTTCCGTATCCAAAGTATTAACATCTTGCTTCGCCTCCTTTTTGCCTACTGGGTCGTCAGGTAGAAAGCAGGTATTGCCGAGCCCTTTTCGGTGTCATTCCCGTAGCTGTAAAAGCAGCCATTATTGATGGTTATTTTGTACCTGGCGTATCCCGCCAATTTGAAGCTGACCTGGCCGTTAGTCATGGCGATATAGGTATCGGGGAGAATCTCACCGCTAGCTGTGGTGGCCTTCTCCCAGCCGGTGCCGGTCTCGGTGTAAACGCCGACATTGAGTGTCAGGTAACGGTAGGAGTGTATCAATTGGTCGGTATTGGTGATGACGAGGGTAACCGGTATATCAGTCGTAGTGTTGGTGGCGTCAATATAGAAGAGGTCTCCGGCGGTGACGCCGCCTATAGCGTTCCCGTAGGCGTTCCAGCGCGGGGCGGCGTTGGTTGGGGCGGCCTCCACCTGTACGGAGGCATGGCCGGCTGTGTCGCTGCCGTAGGCGTAGGCCACCGGCCAGGGGGTGAGCAGCAGCGCGGCTGCCATGAGAAAAATCAGTTTCCTTTTCATTTTCTAGCCTCGTGGACTTGAGCCATTGGCGGCTTCTGTCTTGCAGTCTCAGCTTATCGCGGTGCCTGGAAATAAGGCATAAAAAGCCGCTAGTCGGTCATAAACATCCCGTAAACGTTGTGATGGGCAAAGAGAAAGGGCCCGGCACTTTGGCCAGGCCCTCTCATCTACTGGGCCGTTACCGGGCTGGGGGGCCCGGGTATATATCTTCTCTAGAACAGTCTGGTGTTGGCCAGGGGGTCTATTAGGGCGGCGTTGCGCTCCATGGTCTCGTTTATCCGAGTCTTCAGTTCCTCAACGCCGAAGGGCTCGGTGAGGTATGTCCCGGAACCCAAATCTAGCCCTCTGACCATGCCGTCGCTGGTGCCCCAGGCGCTGAGCAGCATAATGGGTACCTGCGTCCACTGCCGGAGTTGCAGGCAGACGCCGATGCCATCAAGGTCGGGCATCATGATGTCTTGGATGATAAAGTCGGGGCGTTCCCGGTAGAGGGTGTCTTTCAGGGCGTAGCCGGTGCGCTGGGTAGTGACTACCTCGTAATCGTCGCCGTTGAGGTTTTGCTGAAGCAGGTTCGGCAGCTCCGATTCGTTGCTGATAGCCAGGATTTTCGTCTTCACGTTAGCCTCCTTGATGGCGTTTTTCTTTCTGGTATAAGGCTAACATTCGCCCTGTAAACAGGGCATAAACGGCAGGACAGATTAGATAAAAATCTTGTTAATGATGGGGGCGAACCTACCCCCTTTGTCCCCCTCCCTTGCCAAGGGAGGGGGAAGAATAGAAAAGAGGGGCTGACGCCCCTCTTAAACTCCCTGTATTACTGGGGGTGGGGTTGCAGAAGAAAGGTAAAAAGCGGATGCCGCGAGGGCGGCGGGTGGGAAAAGATAAAGAAAGGTAAAAATCAGGAGTCACGTTGGGGGGTGGGGATTTTGGGGCAGGTGAAAGTTGGCATAAGATTGGAAATGGGGGCAATAAAAAAGGGGGAGTTTTTGCTCCCCCCTCTTTACATCGCTTTTATAATTAGGTTGCTTCTACGCCGTTGCCTCCAGGCAGTAACCCACGCCAGGGATGGTCTTGATATACCTGGGGTTGTTGGGGTCAGCCTCAAGCTTGCGGCGCAGCCTTCCTACGAAGACGCGCAGGTACTCCTTCTCCGAGGAGTACTCGTTGCCCCACACGCTCTGCAGTATCATGCTGTGGGTGAGGACCTTATCGGCGTTAACAGCCAGGTGCTGGAGCAGGGAGTATTCGGTCGGCGTCAGGGTTATTTCATGGCCGTCCACACTGACGCGTCTCCTGGCGAAGTTAATCTCCAGCCCGTCGCAGGCAAAGCTGGGCTGGGCGGGGGCCACGGATGGGTCGCCGCGGTGGCGGAAGGCCGTTTTGATGCGCGCCAGGAGTTCGGCGATGCCGAAGGGCTTGGTCAGGTAGTCATCAGCGCCTAGCTCCAGGCACTTTACCTTGTCCTTTTCATCGCCGCGGGCGCTGAGGATGATGATGGGTACGTCCGACCATTCCCGTATGCGGCGGCATACCTCCACCCCGTCCATCTTGGGCATCATAATATCCAGGATAATCAGGTCAACGAAGTCGCGCTGCACCGCTTCCAGGGACTCCTCGCCGTTGGTGGCGGTGGTCACTTCATATTCCCTGGCCTTGAGGTTGGCACTGAGCAGCCTTAGTATGGCCGGGTCGTCATCAACAACAAGTATGTGCTTCTTGTTCATAATGCATCACCCCTTTAGGCAGTCGGCAGGCTGAAGCTGAACTTGGCCCCCTTGCCTGGCTCGCTTTCCACCCAGATGCGGCCGCCGTGTGCCTCAACAATGCCGCGGCAGATGGCCAGCCCCAGCCCGGCACCCTTGCGGCGCCCGGCCCTGCGGCCATCCCCCTGGAAGAAGCGCTCAAAGACCTTCCGGTGCAGTTCCGCGGGGATGCCAATGCCCTCATCGGCCACGCTGACAACGACTTCCTGGCCATTCGGGTTGACGGTAACGGTGATATGGGTATTGTCGTCGGAGTACTTCACGGCGTTATCCACCAGGTTGGTCAGCACCTCGCCGATGCGCCCTTCATCCACCACCACCGGCGGCAATCCCTCGGGCAGGTTGATGCTGAGGTGGTGCCTGGCCGTCAGCTTGTCCAGCCTGTCTTTGACTAAATCCACGACCTCGGAAAGCTGGTGCGGTTTATTTTTAATCTCTAGGGCATGGGCCTCAAGGCGGGAGAGCATGAGCAGGTCATCCACCAGGCGGCTGAGTGTGTCCGCATCCTTATCTATGGACTGCAGGAACTCCCGCCGGGTCGCCTCGTCAAAGATGACGTCTGGCTGCAGGAGGCTATTGGCCGAGCCCTTGATGACGGCCAGCGGGGTGCGTAGCTCGTGGGAGATATTGGCCAGGAACTCGGTGCGCATGGCATCCAGCTCCCTGAGGGCCTTGGCGCTGGAGGCTTCCTCGTAGAGCTGGGCGTTGCGCACGGCGATGGCTATTTCCCGGCCGATGCCGGCAAACAGCTCAATGTCCGCCGGGGTGAAACTGTGCTCGTCCTTGGTGGCCACACCTAGGACGCCGAGGCTCTCCCCCAGGATGTTCAGGGGCGCGCCGGCAAAAGACTGGTAGCCTCCTTCGGTCAGGAAGGCCAGCCCGGCTTCAGCGGGTGCGTTTATCCTGGCTATGGTGATGGGTCGGGCCTCGGTGAAAATCCTTCGGATAGTGCTGGTGCTGTTCGGGGCTTCCTTTTCCATGGCTGCAATGACTGCTGCGGGGAAGCCGTGGTGCCCCATCAGTACCAGCCGGTCATTCTTTTGGAGGTAGACGAAGGCAGCATCTATGCCTGCTTCTTGGACTACCCTCTCCAGCGCCGAGCTAGTAATCTTCTCCAGGTCAAGGTACCGGGACACAGCCTGGGAGACGTTGAGGAGGATGTTGGCCACGCGGTGGCGCTGCTCCAGCTCCTTCATGAGGTTGCGGTTTTCTATGATGAGCCGCTGCTTCTCCAGGCCGCGGCTGATGACCGAGAGGAGGTTATCCGGGTCAAGTGGCTTCTCCAGATAGGCGAAGGCACCGCGGTTTAAGGACTTGACGGCATTCTGCACCGAGGAGTGGCCGGTCAGCATGATGGCGGTGATGTCAGGTTGCAGGCTAGTGATGTTGGCCAAGAGCTCGGTACCGTCGGTGTCAGGCAGGCTGATATCCAGTATGGCGACATTGTAGAAATGCCCCTTCAGGCATGATATGGCCTCGCTGGCTGAGGCGGCGGTGGCCACCTCGTAGCCTTTGTTTTTCAGGATGAGCCGGATGGTTTCCAGGAAATCAAGGTCATCATCAACGACCAGTAGGCTCTCTTGGGGCTTCATTTCTGCTCCCGGACCTGGTGTCCTTTCTTGCTGAAGCGTTTCGCCAGTGCTGCCGCTTCGGCCGGGTCAAAGGGCTTGTAGAGGCAGGTGATGGCCGAGGCCGCCTGCGCCTTGTCCAGGGCATCCTTGACCTCATTGCGGAACCCCGTCATCATGATGGTAAGGAGGTGGGGGTTGATTTGTTTCAGCCTGAGCAGGGTTTCCAGCCCGTCTATCTTGGGCAACTTAACATCAATAAAGGCCAGCTGGCAGGCTTTTTCCTTGGCTACCTGGATGGCCTCCTCGCCGCTATTGGCGGTCAGCACCTGGTATCCCTCCATCTCCAACGCCTGCGTTAGCGTCTGGCAGATATCGGCGTCGTCATCCACGATGAGGATAGGCTGGGTGGCGGCGACTTCTTTAATCAGGCTGACCAGCTGGTCAATTCTGATGGGCTTGTGGACGATGCGGTGGGCACCCTCGCTTATAGCCATATTAATCAACTCTTCCTCGGAGTAGGCTGTCATCAGGATGATGGTAGCCTCCGGGTGCGTCTCCCTTATCTTCCGGAGGGCTTCCACGCCGTTCATCTCGGGCATGACAATGTCCATCAGCGTGACGTCAAAATACTGCTCTTTAAATTTGTCCACAGCCTTGGCCCCGTTGGTAGCGGTGGCCACATTGAAGCCCCGGCGCTTCAAAATCATGGCGAAGGTCTCCAGCAAGTCGGCGTTATCGTCAACGATAAGGATGGTAGGCTGGTCGCTCATCTTAGTTTCCTTTCTCAATTGGCATCTTTACGGTAAAGGTTGTCCCCTTACCCACTTCGCTTTTGACCTCAATCTTGCCTTCGTTCTGCTCCGCCAGCCTCTTGGATATGGCCAGCCCCAGGCCTATTCCCTTGGGCTTGGTGGTGAAAAGGGGCTCAAATATCTTGTCCAGGTTTTCCTTAGGTATGCCGCAGCCGGTATCGGTAAATTTGACCCAGGCGAAGCTGTCTTCCAGGCCAGTCTCTATCTTCAGTTCGCCCCTGCCGTTCATGGCCTGTACCGCATTGGTGATGATATTGGCAAAGACACGGCCTATCTGTTCGGCATCAATTCTAACCCGGGGGGAATGGCCGTTCAGGTTGGCCGTGACGGTGATTTCCGGCGGCATCTCCACCCAGGAAAGGCTTTCTTTAATCAGGTTGTGTAGGCTGACCCTGGCCGGCGACGGGGGCTTGATGCGGGTAAAGTCCAGTAGGTCGGTCACGATTTTATTGGAGATGTCAATCTGTTTGTCCAGGACCTTCAAGGTTTTTTGTGTTTCTTCATCGCTCTTGTCCGCTAATGTCATATTGAGCAGGTAGGCGCAGTTCCGTATCACGTTAAGGGGGTTGCGGAGCTCGTGTCCCACGCCCGAGGCCAGCTCCCCCACGGCCGCCAGCCTCTCCGAGCGAATGAGCTTCTCCTGGACATGCTCCAGGTCCTTAGTCCTTTTCTCCACTTCGTCTTCCAGCTGGGCGTAGTAGCTCTGTAGGGAATGCTCCAGCTCCAGCTGGTGGATGGCCCCGCTGATTCTTTCGGCGAGGGTCTTGGCCAGGTGGTTTTTCTTCTTCAGGTAGGGATTATCCCGTACCGAGTATATTTCAATGCTGCCCAGCACCTCGCCGCCGACCACCAGGTCTTCGGTTATCTTGCTGGGGGATTTCTGGAAGTCAGGGCTCTGGAAGACCTGCCCCCGGAAGGTGACTTTGACATGGGTCTCCTCCGGGTACGGTATGGATGGCGGGATGAGGGAGACTACCCTGGTCAGGAAGGCGTCTATGGAACGGCTCTCTTCGGCTTCCCGCCCGATATCATAGAGGCATTTCATCTCCTTCATCCTCTGGCGGTGCTCCTGCTCGCTCTTCTGCATCATGGCCACAGCGGCGCCCACGGCGCTGAGGATGATGACGAAGGCGGTGGGCTTGAACAGGGCGTTGGGGTAGGTATCTATCAGAATGGCGTGGGGCAGGATGACCAGCATGGCGACGAGGGCCGTCATAATAGCGGGCACCACGCCCAGCACGTAGGCAGCGTAGACCACCGGGGCGAAGAAGACCAGGCCGTAGAAGTCAATCCCGTAGAAGTTATGGAGGCTTGAGAGGCTGTCTAAGGCGGAGGTCCAGCCGGCCAGGCCAGCAATAACGGGCAAATAGTAGATACCGGTGCAGAGCGCCATAACTGCGATAATGAAGCGCAGGTGCTTATTTGCCCACCATCTTTTTTTATTGTGTCTATTCCTCATCTTCGCCTCCCTCGCTTAAGGGGGTCAGGTTTGCCTCTGCGGCTATAGCTTTTTCTGGGTGTGATAGGCCTGGTATACCCCAGTTTCAGGCTACTACGGCCAGGCATGAGGGACAACCATGATAACCCCTATTTTCTTTGGGTATTCTACCTGTCCTGCGGGCAGGATACCTCGGAATTTTTCTTTAAACCTCCCTTCCTATTTCAGGCGGGATTCCTGTATTATCTCCTTTATCTCTTGCAGGTCATCAAGCAGTTCCCTAGTGGAGACATCGGGCAGGGAGCTGATAAGGGCGGCCAGCGGGTTCTCCTCATCCTCCTCCTGCCTGAAGAGATTGGATAGGGAATCGTCCTCTTCTTTTTTGGCCTCTTTCGTTGCCGATGGGGTGGCTGTAGCGGCCGGTGTCTCCGGGGCGGTGGTGGCTACCGGGGCCGCGGTGGTTTTCGCCTCCTCAGTAGCCTCCCCGAGCAGGGTGCCGACATTAGTATCTCCATCTGCCTCTCCGCCACCCGTAGGCTCAACCTCCAGCTCCACCAGCGGGCCGTGGGGGCGGGGTGGGGCGTCTTCCTGGGGGGTGCTGGCCGCTACCGCGAGATTTTTTATCTTCCGCTCCGCCTGCTCCAGCTTCTTCGTCTTGCTGTTGACCTGCTCTTCCAGGACGGCTATCTTGGTGGCCAGGGCCTCGCGTACCTCGGCGGTACCGTCGTGCTTTCCTTTTGTTTTAACTATCCTGAAACCGATTAGATTCTTCAGACCCATGTTTCCCTCCTCGTGTTTTTTAGCGGAAGTATCCCTCGCGGTAAGCCTTGGCCAGGATGCTGTAGACTTCATAAAAGTTGGTCTTGCCCTGTTCGTGGATGCGCTTCAGGACATCAGACCTCTGCTTTAGTATCTTGTATACCTGCCGCCTCTTCTCCTCCGGGAAGCCGCGCCGGGGGGCGATTTTGTTCTCCAGCAGGTAGGAGTTCTGGAAGCCCCGGAAGATGAAGGAATCGTCCAACGGGTTCCAGGCGAAAGACTCAATGAAGGAGAAGGAATCGCCAACAGAATCATAGCTGACGATTTCGTTGATGCTGGTCAGGCGCCGGGCGAGGCTGCCGTTGGCCAGGCGCACCTGCTGGCAGATGACGATGACATTGAGGTTGTCCACATATGTCTTGGGCACATTGATGGGGTTGCCGGTGATGCGCTGGATAAGCTTGGATACCGAGGCGGCGTGGAAGGTGCTCATCGTGGCATGACCGGTCTGCATAGCCTGAAAGGCGATGGCCCCTTCTATGCCGCGTATCTCGCCGACGATGATCATATTTGGCCTCTGTCTCAGGGCGGCCTTGAGCAGGTCAAACATGGACACCTCAGAGGAGCCGGCGTCTTTGGCGGAGCCGCGGGTAACGCCGCGTATCCAGTTATGGTGAGGCACCTGCACCTCGGGGGTGTCCTCAATGCTGACTATCTTGGCCTCCGGCGGGATGAAGGTGGTGAGGGCATTCATCAGGGTGGTTTTACCGGAGGCGGTCTCCCCGGACACCCAGACATTCATCCCCTCCTGGATGACCAGCGAGAGATAGGCGGCCATATCGTAGTTCAGGGTACCGAACTGTATAAGCTCCAGTATGCTTAAGGGCGTATCGCTGAACTTTCTGATGGAGAAGTTAGAGCCCCGCTTGGAGACATCCGTTCCGTAGACGATGTTAATACGTGAGCCATCGGGCAGAGTGGCATCAACTACCGGTTCCCGGAAGGTAACCGGGTGCTTGATGCCCTCCGCCAGCTCAATGATGAATTTGTCCAGGGCTTCGTTTGTGTCAAAGCCGATGCTGGCTCGGAGAGAGCCGAAAATCTTGTGTTCCACAAAGATATTGCCCAGGCCGGAGCAGGATATATCTTCAATATTGGGGTCCAGTATCATGGGGTCGAGCATACCCATGCCTTCCAGCTTGCGCCGGAGGAGGTAGCGCAGGCTATTGTACTGGAAGGCAGTTATTCTTACCTTTTCCTTTGGGTTGCTATGTTCATTGGCACCATCTTGGCCATTATCTTTATTCCCTTTGTTTTTGGCCGGTCGGCTGCCGTTGCCGCCGATGGTGACCAGCCTGTCAACGATAGTCATGATAACCTCAAAGCGCTTTTTGGGGTCAGTAATGCCCTCCAGTTCCTCCACATGGTCGGCGAGGCGTAGTTCTATTTCGTCCAGGGTGTTGTCTTGGGCGTCAACCAGGCTGGGCTCTATGGCGATATAGTGGTCCCTGATGTCCTCATGGTTGGTCAGGATATGGACGAATACCCCTGCCCCCACCTGGTATATCAGGTTGGGGTCTTTCTTGCCCTTCATGCTCCGCGTGACCTTTTTGTAGTAATCAGGGATGCCGAGATTATCCAGTGGCAGGGAGTGCAGGTACTGGAGGAGGTGCGGGTTTGCCTTGCCGGCCTCCTGGAACTCGGGCGTAAGCTTGGGATAAATGGGGCATCTGTCCAAGTTAGCGCCGCATTCCTGGCCACATTCCTGAGAGCAGGGTTTTATTTCAAATGGCAACTTGAGCATGCCGCCTCCTAGACTCTGGCTTTGGCGAGGGGAATAATCCGCATGCCAAGCTTGGGCTCAATATCAAAGCTGACGACGTCTCCGGTGGGCCGCTCCGCGCCGCGCACCTTGAGCACCTCCATCAGCTTAATCATCCTATCGCCGACCTGCTCAAGTCTGAGCCGGAAGCGCGCGTCGCAGAGTGAGCGTGTCCGCGAGAGCAGGTCTTCCTCAAAGGCGTAGGAATGGGCGACCAGGATGATGGTCGCGCCATCATCACACAGATTTTTGCATCTGGAGAAGAAATCTATGATGGCTACCGGGTTGCTGTGCGCCACCAGCAGGGTGATGGAATCAACGATGATTAGCTTAAACTCCTTGGGCAGGTGGGCGAAGTGGTGCGTCAGCACGTAGAAGGGCTTGTTCCCGCCCTTCATGTTGCCGTGGAAGGTCAGGGGATAGACGCGGAAGCGGTCGGCCAGGAAGTAGTCCAGCACGTGCAGGGCCAGTGAGTCCATCTGGGAAATCAGGCTCCTGATGCTGTTCTCCGTGGTGTAATAGGCTGCCGAAGCCCCGCCGGTGACCAGGGTGCCGTTGACAAGGTGCTGGCAAAGGACGCTTTTGCCGGAGTCGGCGTCGCCTTCAATGAGGCACAGGG